>Ga0160437_1000190_pt1 | contig 35376 bp, 29 predicted proteins | sample HID1975I_E0MG_FD_108227 | JGI IMG/M metagenome (GOLD analysis project Ga0160437, IMG submission 108227) | Enriched soil microbial communities from UW Madison campus, WI, USA - HID1975I_E0 MG | ecosystem: Environmental > Terrestrial > Soil > Unclassified | place: USA: Madison, Wisconsin... | reverse complement strand
GCCACCGATTCGCTGGCGCTGCTGTCGGACGCGCTGCACAACCTCGGCGACGTGCTCGGCCTCGGCCTGGCCTGGGGCGCGGCGGTGCTCGCCAAACGGCGGCCGACGGGGCGCCACACCTACGGCTGGCGACGCGCGACGCTGCTCTCGCCGCTGGCCAACGCCGCCCTGCTGATCGGCTTTTCCGGCGCGCTGGCGTGGGAGGCCGTGCGCCGTCTGGGCGCGCCGCCGCAGATCCCGGCGACGCCGGTGATCGTGGTCGCGGCGATCGGCATCGCGGTCAACCTCGGCGCGGCCTGGTTCGTGCGCGACGGGCACGCCCATGACCTCAATCGCCGCGGCGCTTACCTGCACCTGGTCGCCGACGCGGCGGTATCGCTGGCCGCGGTGCTGGCCGGCATCGGCATGCTCACGCTCGGCTGGACCTGGCTGGACCCGGCGACCGCACTGCTGGTCGGCGCGGTGGTGGCGGTTGGCGCGTTCGCCCTGCTGCGCGACAGCTTCGACGCGACCATGGACGCGGTGCCCGCGGGCATCGACCAGGCGGCCGTGCAGGCCTTCCTTGCCGGACAGCCGGGGGTTTCGGCCGTGCACCACCTGCACATCTGGCCGCTGGGCGCCGGCGAAGTCGCCATGACCGCGCACCTGGTGCGCGCGGAGGCCGGGGACCACGACGCGTTCATCGGCCGCCTCGTCCACGATCTCGACGAACGCTTCGGCATCCACCATCCCACGCTGCAGATCGAGCGCGGCGAGGCCTGCATCCAGGATATGCATGCGCAGGCAGACCAGGGGCACTGAGAGGCCGGCTTCGTTGCCGGCGAGGCTGCAGGAGCGGCTTCGGCGGCGAGGTTTTCCGGCGCCTGGATCAGGCGCTCGGGGCTGATGCCGAGCCCGCGGGGTGACCCGGGGCACGGGGCCGCCTGGGTCCCCGATTCGTGATCCGCCGCTTCACCCTATAATCCCGGGATTATGCCTTTGCCCCGGAGCCGGCCATGATCGACGACATCAAGAAGGATGCGCAGACCCGCATGAACAAGAGCGTGGAATCGCTGCGCCACGACCTGACCAAGGTCCGCACCGGCCGCGCCTCCACCGCCCTGGTCGACCACCTGAAGGTCAACTACTACGGCTCGGACATGCCGCTGACCCAGGTCGCCAGCGTCACCGTCGCCGACGCACGCTCGCTGGTCATCACGCCGTGGGAAAAGCAGATGGTGCAGCCGGTCGAGAAGGCGATCCTCGCCTCCGACCTGGGCCTGAACCCGACCACCGCCGGCACCGTGATCCGCATCAACCTGCCCGCCCTGACCGAGGAGCGCCGCAAGGAGCTGTCCAAGCTGGTCCACGGCGAGGGCGAGAACGCCAAGGTCGCGATCCGCAATATCCGCCGCGACGCCCTGCAGCAGGTCAAGGACCTGCTCAAGGAAAAGGAAATCTCCGAGGACGACGACCGCCGCGCCGCCGACGACATCCAGAAACTCACCGACCAGGGCATCAAGGACGTCGACGAGGTGGTCAAGGCGAAGGAACAGGAATTGATGGCGGTATGAGGACCCGGGATCCGGGATCGGGGATGGGGGATTCGGAAGAGCGAATGCATCCGGCTCCACGGCATGGCGCCAGCGCAGCCGTTTTCCTGCTTTCTCGAATCCCCGATCCCCGATCCCGAATCCCGGCGCCCCAATGACCCTCCCCCGCCACCTCGCCGTCATCATGGACGGCAACGGCCGCTGGGCCGCGCGGCGCAGGCGGCCGCGCATGGTCGGGCACCGGGCGGGCGCGCGGGCGGTCAACCTGTGCATCGACTTCTGCCTGGAGCGCGGGATCGGCGCGCTGACCCTGTTCGCCTTCTCCAGCGAGAACTGGGGCCGGCCGGAGGAGGAAGTCGGCGCGCTGATGAAATTGTTCCTCAACGCGCTCGAGCGCGAGGTGGTCGAACTCGACCGCCGCGGCGTGCGCGTGCGCTTCATTGGCGAGCGCGGGCGCTTCGCCGCGCAGATCCGCGCACGCATGGAGGCCGCCGAGGCCCAGACCGCCGGCAACACGCGGCTGGCGCTGAACATCGCCGCCAGCTACGGCGGCCGCCAGGACATCGCCATGGCCGCGCGCGCGCTGGCGCGTGACGTGGCCGAGGGCCGGCTGCAACCGGACCAGATCGACGAGGCGCTGTTCGCCTCGCGCGTGGCGCTGGCCGACCTGCCGCCGCCCGACCTGTTCATCCGCACCGGCGGCGACATGCGCATCAGCAACTTCCTGCTGTGGCAGCTGGCCTACACCGAGCTGTGGTTCACCGATACCCTGTGGCCCGAGCTGGACGCGGCGACCCTGTCGCGCGCGCTCGACGATTTCGCCGGCCGCGAGCGCCGCTACGGCCTCACCGGCGAGCAGGCCGCCGCACTGGAGACCTCCGAATGACCCGCACCCGCGTGATCGCCGCACTGCTGATGGCGCCGCTGGCGATCCTGGCGATCCTGCTGCTGCCCACGCCGTGGATGGCGGCGGTGGCGGCGGTGGTGTTCCTGGCCGGGCTGTGGGAATGGCTGAAGCTGGCGGAGGTCGACGACACCCTGCAGCGGACCATCCTGCTGCTGCTCAACCTGTTGCTGATGGTGCTGATGGTGTGGGCGGCGCAGGGGTCGTTCGTGCTGTTCCAGATCGTCGCCGTGGTGGGCGTGGGCTGGTGGCTGCTGGCGCTGCTGTGGCTGCGCTTTTCCTCCTTCGCCTCCGATCACGACACCCACGCGCGCGTGTTCAAGCTCGCCGCCGGCACGCTGGCGACGCTGGCGGCGTGGTGCGCGCTGGTGCTGATCCACGGCGACCAGCCGGTGCAGGGCGATCCGCCGATGGGCCATCGCTGGCTGCTGACGGCGCTGGCGATCGTCTGGGCCGCGGACTCGGGTGCCTACTTCGCCGGCCGCCACCTGGGCGGCAAGCTGTTCAAGGGCCGCAAGCTGGCGCCAAGGATCAGCCCGAACAAGACCATCGAAGGCCTCCTCGGCGGCGTGGTGGCCGGCGTCGCCACCGGGCTTGCGTTCGGCTGGCTGGCCGGCGCCGCGCCCGCGCAGCTGCCGGCGCTGGCGCTGGTGGCGCTGGCGACCGTGCTGTTCTCGGTGGTCGGCGACCTGTTCGAGAGCCTGCTCAAGCGCCACGTCGGCGCCAAGGATTCGGGCAACGTGATCCCGGGCCACGGCGGCGTGCTCGACCGCCTCGACGGCGTACTCGCCGCCCTGCCGGTGTTCCTGCTCGGCAAGGAACTGCTCGGCTTCTGAACATGCCGGCTTCCGACCTGCAATCCGTCGCCGTCCTCGGCGCCACCGGCTCGATCGGGACGTCGGCACTGGACGTCATCGCGCGCCATCCCGACCGCCTGCGCGCCTCGGTGCTGGCCGCCGGCCGCAACGTCGATGCGCTGCTGGCCCTGTGCCGCCTCCACCGGCCCGACCACGCCGTCATCGCCGACCCTGGCGCCTACGCCGCGCTGCGCGACGGCCTGGCGGACGCCGGCCTGCCAACGCAGGCCCACGCCGGCATGGACGCCATGGCCGACCTGGCGGCGGGCGATGCCTGCCAGACCGTGGTCGCGGCCATCGTCGGCGCCGCCGGGCTGGACTCGACCCTGGCTGCCGCGCGCGCGGGCAAGCGCCTGCTGCTGGCCAACAAGGAATCGCTGGTGCTGGCCGGCGAGCTGCTGATGGCCGCCGCCCGCGACGGCGGCGCCTGCATCGTGCCGGTCGACAGCGAGCACAACGCGATCTTCCAGTGCCTGGACGGCCGGGATTCGGCCGGGCAGGTCGACGGCGTGCGGCGGATCGTGCTGACCGCTTCCGGCGGGCCGTTCCGCGGGCGCGGCCGCGAACAGCTGGCCGATGTGACCCCGGCGCAGGCGATCGCCCATCCCAAGTGGTCGATGGGGCCGAAGATCTCGGTCGACTCGGCCACCCTGATGAACAAGGGCCTGGAGGTGATCGAGGCCCATCACCTGTTCGGCATGCCGGGCGCGCGCATCGACGTGCTGGTGCACCCGCAGAGCCTGGTGCACTCGCTGGTCGAGTTCATCGACGGCTCCACCCTCGCCCAGCTGGGACTGCCGGACATGCGCACCGCGCTGGCGGTGGGCTTCGGCTGGCCGCGGCGGATGGAATCCGGGGTCGGCGGGCTGGACCTGCTGGCGCACGGGCGGCTGGAGTTCGAAGCCCCCGACACCGCGGCGTTCCCCTGCCTGCGGCTCGCGTTCGAGGCGCTGGAGGCCGGCGGCACCGCGCCGGCGACGCTCAACGCGGCCAATGAAGTGGCGGTTTCATCGTTTCTTCAGGGACGGATCGGTTTCCTGTCCATTCCCGCCCTGGTCGAAGACACGCTGGCGGCGCTGCCCGCGGCGCCGGCATCCTCGCTGGACGCGCTGCGCGAGGCCGACGCCCGTGCACGCGACCGCGCCACGCAACTGGCCACCCGCCTGACCGCCCCATGAGTCCGTCCGCATGAGCACCCTCGTTGGATCCCTGTGGTGGTTCGTCATCAGCCTGGGGCTGCTGGTCACCTTCCACGAATTCGGCCATTACTGGGTCGCGCGCCGCAACGGGGTCAAGGTGCTGCGCTTCTCGGTCGGCTTCGGCAGGCCGCTGTGGTCGCGGCGCGGGCGCGACGGCACCGAGTACGTGATCGCCGCGATCCCGCTCGGCGGCTACGTCAAGATGCTCGACGAACGCGAGGCCGAGGTGCCGGCCGACGAGCTCGACCAGGCGTTCAACCGCAAGTCGGTGTGGCGGCGGATCGCAATTGTGGTCGCCGGCCCCGCGGCCAACCTGCTGCTGTGCGTGCTGCTGCTGTGGGCGATGTTCGTGATCGGGCGCCCGGGCTATGCGCCGGTGGTCGGACAGGCCGACGGCATCGCCGCCGCGGCCGGCCTGCATCGCGGCGACACCATCCTTGCCGTCGGCAACCGCACCACGCAAACCTGGGACGGGGTGATGATGGCTCTGCTGCCGCACGCCCTCGACCGCGAGGACGTCGACCTGCGCGTGCGCGACGCTAATGGCGGCGAGCGCGAGCACGCCCTCGGGCTGTCCGCCCTGCCCTCCAGCCTCGACGAGCGCGGCGTGCTGGCCGGCATCGGCCTGACCTCGCACCAGGCGCTGCTGCCGCCGGTGGTGGGCAAGGTCCGCGAGGACACCCCGGCCTGGGGCGTGCTGGCAGAGAACGACCGCATCACCGCCATCGACGGCCGCCCGGTGCGCTACTTCGACGACATCGGCGTGATGATCCAGCAGCTGGGCCGCCAGGGCGGCGAGGCCATGGTGGAGGTCGAGCGCGACGGCGAGCGCCTCGCCCTGCCGGTCACGCCGCGCCTGGCCTCGGTGGACGGGCGCGAGGACTTCTGGATGCTCGGCATCGAGCCGCTCCACCGCAGCGAGCTGCCGCCCAAGGACGCCGTCGAGCATTACGGCCCGCTGGCCGCGGTGCCCGCGGCGGTACGCGAGATGCGCTACCAGACCGTGCAGCTGTTCGAAATGGTCGGGCGGGTGTTCTCGGGCCGGGTGTCGGTGCAGAACTCGGTGGCCGGCCCGATCACCATCGCCCGCGCCGCGAACGCCTACGCGCAGCGCGGCGCGGCCTGGTACCTGACCATCCTCGCGCTGCTCTCGCTGAGCCTGGGCGTGCTCAACCTGCTGCCGATCCCGCTCTTGGACGGGGGTCACCTGTTGTATTACCTTATCGAGTTGGTCAAGGGCAGCCCGTTAAGCGAGCGTGCGATGGCCGCAGGGCAGTATGTCGGCCTTGCCCTGCTGGCGGGACTCATGGGTCTGGCGTTCTACAACGACATCCTGAACAACTTCGTACGGTAACTGTCCCACCATGCCCAGCCCGCGCCGCGGTTCGGGCGCCGACCCCAATCCTGGATCCGATTTGATGACGCGTACCCCCAACCGCCGCCTGCTTGTCCTTGCCCTCGCCACGGCCATGACCGGCCCCGCCTGGGCCCAGCAGACAGTCGACCCGCAGGCCGCCTTCGGGATCACGCCCCCTGAACAGCAGGCGCCCGCCGCGCCGGTCGCACGGCCCGACAGCAACTTCACCGTCAGCGACATCCGCGTCGATGGCCTGCAGCGCATCGGCGCCGGCACCGTGTTCACCTACCTGCCGATCGAGCGCGGCGACAGCGTCGATTCCTCGCGCATCGCCCAGGCGATCCGCGCGCTGTACAAGACCGGCTTCTTCGAGGACGTGCGCGCCGGCCGCCAGGGCGACATCCTGGTGTTCACCGTCAGCGAGCGCCCGGCGATCAACAAGCTCACCGTCACCGGCAACAAGGACATCCAGGGCGACGAACTGCTCAAGGGCCTGGCCGACATCGGCCTGTCCGAAGGCGAGACCTTCGACCGCCTGAGCCTGGACCGCGTGACCCAGGAGCTCACCCGCCAGTACAACAACCGCGGCAAGTACAACGTCGAGATCAACCCGACGGTGACCAAGCTCGACCGCAACCGCGTCGACGTCACCATCGCGATCAAGGAAGGCAAGGCCGCCAAGATCCGCCACATCAACCTGATCGGCAACGAGACCTTCGAGCAGGAAGACCTCACCGACTCCTGGGAGTCGGCCGAGAGCAACTGGCTGAGCTGGTACCGGCGCGACGACCAGTATTCGCGCGAGAAGCTCTCCGGCGACATGGAGAAGCTCAACAACTACTACCTCGACCGCGGCTACGTCGACTTCAGCGTCGACAGCACCCAGGTCGCGATCAGTCCCGACAAGCGCGACATGTTCCTGACCATGGGGCTGACCGAGGGCGAGGTGTACAAGGTTTCCTCGGTCCAGGTCACCGGCGACACCGTGCTGCCGAAGGAAAGCATCGAGCGCATGGTGCTGGTGAAGGAAGGCCAGACCTTCTCGCGCGCGCTGCTGGAACTGACCGCCGACTCGATCACCGCCACCCTGGGCAACATCGGCTACGCGTTCGCGCAGGTGAACCCGATCCCGGACATCGACCGCGACGACCGCACCGTGGCCATCAATCTGCAGGTGGTGCCCGGCCCGCGCGTCAACGTGCGCCGGCTCGTGTTCAAGGGCAACACCCGTACCTCCGACGAGGTGATGCGCCGCGAGATGCGCCAGTTCGAAGGCGCCTGGTACTCGCAGGTGGCGATCGACCGCTCCAAGGTGCGCCTGCAGCGCCTGGGCTTCTTCGAGCCCGGCAGCGTCGACATCCAGACCCAGCCGGTCCCCGGAACCTCCGACCAGGTGGACGTGGTCGTCAACGTCAAGGAAACCACCTCCGGCAGCTTCGTGTTCGGCCTCGGCTACTCGCAGCTGGCTGGCGTGACCACCTCGGTGCAGCTGTCGCAGAACAACTTCCTGGGCAGCGGCAACCGCATCTCGGTCGAGGCGCAGCGCAACGTGTACCTGCAGCGGTATTCGTTCTCGTTCCTCAACCCGTACTTCACGGACAGCGGCCTGTCGCTGGGCTACAACCTGTGGTGGCGCGAGTTCGACAACTCCGAGTTCAACACCGCGCAGTACTCGTCGACCAGCGCCTCCGGGCAGATGGTGCTGGGCGTGCCGATCACCGAATCGGATACCGTCAGCGCGCTGTTCGGCATCGACCGCAACCAGATCAGCACCTTCCGCGGCTATACGCCCGACAGCATCGTCGACTACATCGACGCGCTGGGCGCGCGGACGTTCCACTCCTGGCGCACCGAACTGGCCTGGGCGCGCGACACCCGCAACGACTACCTGCAGCCCACCCGCGGCACCCTGCAGCGCGTGTCTCTGGAAACCACCCTGCCCGGCTCCACCGTGCAGTTCTACAAGCTCAACTACGAGTTCTCCAAGTACTGGCCGATCTCGCGCGCGCTGGTGCTCAACACGCGCATCGACCTGGGCTACGGCGACAGCTACGGTTCCGACTCGGTGCGCGTGTTCTGCCAGACCAACCCCGGCCAGCCGCTGCCGACGCCTTCCGGCGCGGTCATGGCGGCCGCACCGGCGGAATGCGCGCCGGGTTCGACCTACGACCGGACCCTGGTCGCCAGCGGCCTGCCGTTCTTCGAGAACTTCTATGCCGGCGGCGCGCGCTCGGTGCGCGGCTTCCGCGACAACACCCTCGGTCCGCGCGAGGCGGCGGCCAACAGCACCTACCTGCAGCCGCTGGGCGGCTCGCTGAAGACGGTCGGCTCGCTGGAAATGTTCTTCCCCACGCTGTTCGACAGCCCGGCCGCACGCATCTCGGCGTTCGTGGACTTCGGCAACGTGTACAAGGACGTGGACGCCTTCGACGCCAACGAACTGCGCGCGTCCGCGGGCGTTGCGCTGATGTGGCGCGCACCGGTCGGCCCGATCTCGATCAGCTATGCGCTCCCGCTGCGCGACGGCGAGAACGACGAGATCGAACGCCTGCAGTTCACCTTCGGCGGCGCGTTCTAGCGGCAAGGGATCGAGGATCGGGATTTGGGAACCGGGAATCGCGACTTGCCAACCGGATTCACCGCCGCCGAACTCGCAGACCGGTTCGCCTTGCAGCTGAAGGGCGACGGCGCGGCCGTGGTCGCCGGCGTCGCCACGCTCGCCAATGCCGGTCCGGACCGGCTGTCCTTCCTGTCCAACCCGCGCTATCGCGCCCAGCTTGCCGATTCGCAGGCGGCCGCGGTGGTGATGCGCGCGCAGGACAGCGAAGGCTACGCCGGCACCGCGCTGCTCGCGGCCGACCCCTACGTCGCGTTCGCGAAGATCGCTGCGCTGTTCGACCCGCCGCCGCCGCTGCGGCCGGGTGTCCACGCCAGCGCGGTGGTGGATCCTTCGGCCAGGGTCGACCCGCAGGCGCAGGTCGATGCCTTCTGCAGCATTGGCGCGCGCACGCGGATCTGCGCCGGCGCGGTCATCGGCCCGGGCTGCGTGATCGGCGACGACTGTGAGGTCGGCGAAGGCTGCGTGCTGGTCGCGCGGGTCACGCTCGTGCGGCGGGTGCGGCTGGGCAGGCGCGTGCTCGTCCATCCGGGCGCGGTGCTCGGCGCCGATGGCTTCGGCCTGGCGATGGACGCCGGGCACTGGATCAAGGTGCCGCAGCAGGGCGGCGTGGTGGTCGGCGACGACTGCGAGATCGGCGCCAACACGACCATCGACCGCGGCGCGATCGAGGACACGGTGCTCGGCGAGGACGTGCGCCTGGACAACCAGATCCAGATCGGCCACAACGTGCGCATCGGCGCGCATACGGCGATGGCCGGCTGCGCCGCGGTGGCCGGCAGCGCCACCATCGGCAGCTACTGCCTGGTCGGTGGCGCAGCGGGCATCCTCGGCCACCTCGAGGTCTGCGACCGGGTCATGATCACGGCGATGAGCCTGGTGACGCACTCGATCCGCGAGCCGGGAGAGTATTCTTCCGGCACGCCGCTCATGGCCAACCGCGAATGGCGCCGCAACGCGGCGCGGTTCCGGCAACTCGATACACTTGCACGCCGGGTCAATGCCCTCGGCAAGACCCCGCGCGACGAGGAGGATTGATGTCCGCACCCGTGACCCTGCCGATCGACGTCACCGCGATCCGGCAAATGCTGCCGCATCGCTATCCGTTCCTGCTGGTCGACCGCGTGGTCGAGTTCGAAGCCGGCAAGCGCGTGCTCTGCTACAAGAACGTCAGCGCCAACGAAGGCTACTTCCAGGGCCACTTCCCGGACCGCCCGGTGATGCCCGGCGTGCTTGTGATCGAAGCGCTGGCGCAGGCCGGCGGCGTGCTCACCCAGCTCACCCACGGCGGCGGCATCGAGGGCCGGCTGTCGTACCTGGTGAAGATCGACAACGCCAAGTTCTCGCGCATGGTGGTGCCCGGCGACCGCATGGACCTGGAGGTCACGATCCGGCGCGAGATCCGCAACATGACCCAGTATTGCGGCGTCGCCAGCGTCGACGGCCAGCAGGTGGCCTGCGCCGACATCCTCTGCGCCGAGGTCAAGAGCTGACGTGGCCGACGCGACCATCCACGCCAGCGCGGTGGTCGATCCGTCGGCGCGGATCGGCAGCGACGTCGAGATCGGGCCGTTCACCTTCATCGGCCCCGACGTCGAGATCGGCGACGGCACCCGCGTCGGCCCGCACTGCAGCATCCACGGGCCCACCCGCATCGGCCGCGACAACCGCATCCACGGCCACGCCGCGATCGGCGGCGACCCGCAGGACAAGAAGTACGCCGGCGAGCGCGTGTCGCTGGAGATCGGCGACGGCAACGTGATCCGTGAGTTCGTCACCATCAACCGCGGCACCGGCGGCGGTGGCGGCACGACCCGGATCGGCGACGACAACTGGCTGCTGGCCTACACCCACGTCGCCCACGACTGCATCGTCGGCAGCCACTGCGTGTTCTCCAACAACTCCACCCTCGCCGGGCACGTCGAGATCGGCGACTGGGTGATCATGAGCGGCTTTTCCGGCATCCACCAGTTCTGCCGGATCGGCGCCCATGCCTTCCTCGGGATGGGCGTGCTGGTCAGTGGCGACGTGCCGCCCTACGTGATGGTGGGCATCGAGGATCACGGCCGCCCGCGCGGGATCAACGCCGAGGGCCTCAAGCGCCGCGGCTTCGACGCCGACCGCATCGCCGCGATCAAGCGCGCGTATCGCACCGTGTACGTCGCCGACGGCAGCCTGGCCGAGGCGAAGGAAAAACTGTCCGGCATGGCCGCCGACAGCGCCGACGTGCGCGATTTCCTCGACTTCATCGAGCGCGGCGAGCGACCGCTGGCGCGGTGACGACGGGAATCGGGAATCGGGAGCCGGAGATCGCCAGCGGCACGGGCGAACGCCCGGCGTCGGCATCCGCCTTTCCGGGACCCGGGTCCCGGGTCCCACGTCCCGGCCCTCCCCGCTTCGCCCTTTGCGCCGGCGAAGCCTCCGGCGACCTGCTCGGCGCGGGGCTGGTCGAGCAGCTGCGCGCGCGATTCCCGGATGCGCAGTTCGCCGGCATCGGCGGCGATGCGATGCGCGCGGCGGGATTCGAGGCCTGGCACGATGCGCAGGCGCTGGCGGTGATGGGGTTCGCCGAAGTGCTGGCGCACCTGCCGCGATTGCTGAAGCTGCGGCGCGGATTCCGCCGGCAGGTGCTGGACTGGCGGCCGGACGCCTTCATCGGCATCGACGCGCCCGACTTCAACCTCGGCGTCGAGAAGTGGCTCAAGCGGCGCGGCGTGCGCACGGTGCACTACGTCAGCCCGTCGGTGTGGGCGTGGCGCGAGAAGCGCGCGGAAAAGATCGGCCTCAGTGCCGACCGCGTGCTGTGCCTGTTCCCGATGGAGCCGCCGATCTACGCGCGCCACGGCGTCGACGCACGTTTCGTCGGCCATCCCCTCGCCGACGCGATGGCGCTGGAACCCGACCGCGGCGCCGCGCGCGCGCAGCTCGACCTGCCCGCCGACGCGCCCGTGCTCGCGGTGCTGCCCGGTTCGCGGCTGGGCGAGATCTCGCGACTGGGCGCGCCCTTCCTGGAGGCCGCGGCGAAGGTCGCCGTCGAAGTCCCCGGACTCCGGATCGTCGTCCCCGCCGCCAACGCGGCGTGCCGGCAGGCGATCGAAGCCCTGCTCTCCCGGTCCCCGATTCCCGCTTCCCGATTCCGGCTCCTCGACGGCCAGGCGCGCACCGCGATGGTCGCCGCCGACGTGGTCCTGCTCGCCTCCGGCACCGCGACGCTGGAGGCGATGCTGGCCAAGCGGCCGATGGTGGTCGGCTACCGCATCGCACCGCTCACGCACGCGATCGTCAAGGGCATGGGCATGCTCAAGGTCGACCGCTACGCGCTGCCGAACGTGCTCGCCGGCGCCGACCTCGCCCCGGAGCTGATGCAGGACGACTGCACACCCGACAGGCTCGCCGACGCGGTGCTCGGCTGGTTCCGCGACCCCGCCTCGGTGGCGGCGCTGCAGGCGCGTTACCGCGAGATCCACGAGACGCTGCGCCGCGACGCGTCGGCACGCGCGGCCGACGCGATCACCGAACTCGTCGCGGGGGCATCGGCAGGAGCGCCGCGATGAGCCGTCGCAGGCCGGTCATCGCGCGCAGGGCCGACGCCGACGCCGGTGGCGTGGCGGAAGGCGACCTGTTCGCCGGCGCCGCCGAGCCCGACGCCAACCTGCCGACCTTCGTTGCCGGCGTGGACGAGGCCGGCCGTGGGCCGCTTGCCGGGCCGGTGGTGGTCGCCGCGGTCGTGTTCGCGCCCGGGCGCACGCCGGTCAACGGCCTGGACGATTCCAAGCAGCTCGCCGCCGGACGGCGCGAGGCGCTGTACGCGCGCATCGTCGAGCGCGCGCTGGCGTGGAAGGTCGTGTTCGTCGGTGTCGACGAGATCGACCGCATCAACATCTTCCAGGCCACGATGACCGGGATGCGGCGCGCGCTGGAAGGCGTGCTGCCCGCGCTCGGCGGCGGCAGCTGTGTCGCCCGCATCGACGGCAACCAGCTTCCGCGCCCGCTGCCCTGCCGCGCCGAGGCGTGGATCGGCGGCGACGCGCTCGACCGCTCGATCATGGCCGCGTCGATCCTGGCCAAGGTCGCGCGCGACCGCCACATGCGCGAGCTGCACGACGCCTGGCCGCAGTACGGCTTCGACCTGCACAAGGGCTATTCGACGCCGGCGCACCTGGCGTCGCTGCGCGAGCACGGGCCGTGCCCGCAGCACCGGCGCAGCTTCGCACCCGTGCGCGCGGCGCTGGCGCAGGCGGGCGCGGAGCCGGCGGCCGCCTTCAGCGGTCGATGATGATGTGCGGGTCGAGGACGTGGCCGTTGGCGGTCACGTTGTACTTGTGGTCGATGCTCTCGTTGCCCTTGTTCTCCACCCGGATCGTGACCTTGCGCGGGGATCCTTCGCCGGCCTCGACCGTCACCGGCGACCTGGCCGACCGGTAGCCGCGCCCGGGCGTTCCTTCGGTGACCGTGCCCGGGCTGCCCTGCGGGAACTCAAGCGCGAACGCCGTGCTGTCCGCCAGCGGGCCGCGCCAGGTGACCTCCACGCCCGACCGGACCCTGCACGTTTCCGGCTCGACCCGTGGCGTGTGGTCGGCGGCATAGGTCACGTTGATGTGGACGGGCTGTCCCGGTTCCCCGGTGCCGCACAGGCGGGTGGCGCAGGCGGCAAGGGACAGGCAGGCGGGAACCGCGAACAGCAGCGAAATCGGACGCATGGCGACCTCCGGGGGATCCGGTGCACCGGCGCCGGTTGGCTTCGCGTGCTAGTGCCTACGCGAACCGGGCGGCGCGCCGGCCAGCGCCGCGCCTGCCAGGGCCCTGAGGACGGGCGACGCGCGGATACGGTCGGGGTCGACACCCTCCCGGCGCGCGGCCTCGAGCCGGGTACGCGCCTGCTCCGCGTCGCCCAGCCGGGCCAGGGTCTGCGCGGCCCACAGCGACACCTCGCCGCGCTCGGTGCCCAGCGCCTCGGCGCGGGCCAGCAGTTCGCGCGCGGCATCGGCCTCGCCCAGGTTGGCCCGGTACCACGCCGATGACGCCAGCGCCTGCGCGTCGTCGGAGCGGATGTCGACGTAAGGCTGCGCCAGCTCGACCGCGCGCCGGTACATCGCCCGCGCCGCGTCGCCGCCACCGTCCTGCGCCGCCAGCGCGTCACCGAGGTTGCCCCAGTTGCGGTAGTCCTCGGGCTTGAGTTCGGCCGCCTGCCGGTACAGGCGCGCGGCCTCGACGTAGTGGCCGGCCTCGTACTGGAGGGTGCCCAGGTTGCCCAGCACGCCGTAGCTCGGCGCGATCCGCAGCGCGCGCCGGAAAGCCTCGCCGGCCTCGCCCCTGCGGCCCGCGGCCAGGTACATGCTGCCCAGCCCGCTCCAGGCCCTGACCTCCCGCGGCTGCAGCTCCGTCGCCTTGCGATAGGCCTCGATCGCCCCATCGAGGTTGCCGCTGGCGTACTGCTGGTAGCCGATCTCCCGCCAGGTCTCGCCGTCGCCCGGCCGCAGGTCCAGCGCGCGGCGCAGGTATTCCAGCGCCATCCCGGCGCGGCCGTTGGCGCCGTGGACCCTGGCGATGCCGATGTCGGCGTCGGCGGCGAACGCGGGGTCCTCCATCGCTTCGGTGTACTGCTCGATCGCCTTCGCCGACTCGCCGCGCACGCGGTACAGGTCGCCGAAGGCGAGGCGGAGTTCGTGCAGGCCCGGGTCCATCCCGGCCGCGCGCTCGCAGGCGTCGCGGGCGCGGGTGTAGGCATCTGCGTCGCGGGCGTATTCGAAGTGCCGGATTTCCGCCCGGCAGATGCCGGCCTGCGCCCGCGCGAAGCCGGAGTCGGCGCTGAGCGCCTGGTTGAAGTAGCCGACCGCGCTGGCCAGGTTGCCGTCCTCGCCGCGCGCCTGCAGCCGGTCGAGCCCCCTGAGGTAGGCGTCGTAGGCGGCGAGGCTGCGGGTCGGCGCCAGCCGCCGGGCAATCGCCCCCTCCTGCCCCGGGATGACGCCGAGCAGGGCGTGCACTACTTCGTCGGCGATCTCGTTCTGCACGTCGAACACGTCCGACAGCTGGCGGTCGTAGCTGTGCGTCCACAGCGTGTAGCCGCTGCCGGTGTCGGTGAGGCGCGCATTGACGCGCACGCGCGAACCCTCGCGGCGGATGCTGGCGTCGAGCAGGGTCGCCACGCCGAGCCTGGCGCCCAGCGCCTTCGCATCGAACGCGCCGTCCCCGGCGATGTTGTCGGGCGAGGTGCGCGCGGCGACCTTGATCCCCGGCACGCCGGCCAGCGCCTCGTGCATCTCCAGCGCCAGGCCTTCGGCGAAATAGCGATCGTCGCGGTCGTCGCTGAGCGTGGTGAACGGGAGGATGGCGACCGAGGCCTCCGCCGGCCTCGGGACCGCCGTCGCGCGATCGTGCAGCCACCAGGCAGCGGCCAGCGCGAGCACGATGGCCGCCGCCGCGGCCAGCCAGGGCCAGCGGCGTGGCAGCCGGCGCGGCGATGCGGGCGTTTGAGCCGCGAGGGTTCCGGGCGCGGCCTCGGGTGCGCCGCCGGCAGCAGCGCCCCCTTCCGGCAGCATCGGCCCGGCATCTCTCTCGGGGATCGCCAACCCCGTCTCCATCGCCGATGACAGGCCGGAAGCCGCGTCCGCCATCCCTTCCGCCCGCTCCGTCACACCGGCTGCCTCCCCCTCCTCCAGCACGCCGATGAAGCAATAGCCCAGCGCGTGCCGGGTTTGGATGTAGCGCGGGTTGTGGGAATCGTCGTCCAGCGCGTGGCGCAGCTGCGCGATGGCGCGGGTCAGCACGCCCGGGGTGACGTGGCGGTGGCCCCAGACCCGGTCGAGCAGGTCGTCGCGCCCGACCAGCTCGCCCGGACGCCGCAGCAGCGCCAGCAGCACGGCGAAGGCCTTGGGCTCCAGCGGTTGCGGCGCACCACCCCGCACCAGGGTGTGGGCGGAAGCATCGACCACGACGTCGCCGAAGCGGTATTGCCCCGCCGTGCCGTCGTCCCGGTCCGCTGCTGCCAGCTTCATCGCCAGGTCCTCATGCGATCACAGAAACATCCGTGTTCGCTCACACAAACCTTGCACGGCCATCATGACCCAAAGCGGCCCGGCGCGGAATCTGGGCGTGCGCCGCAAGCCCGTGGCGCCACACACGAGGATCACGCCATGAACGCCCAGCTTTCCAGCTTCAAGCCCCTCCCGACCTCCCTGCTGCCGCGGTCCGTCCCGCATCCGTCGCGCCGCCACCTGATCGGCGACTACCCGCTGGACGACGCCGCGCTGGCGCGGTTCAACCAGCTGATGGCCCGCCTGAGCCATGCGCCGCTGGATCCGGACCAGCTCGCCACCGCCGCCCGCGAGCTGCCCCGGCCGAAGGACGCCGGGCGCGCCCCGCGCTGCATCGAGCAGCGCCTCCGGCGCGCGACCTCGGTCGGGCTGATGATCGCCGACCCGGCCTGGGAGCCCGCCAACGAGGCGGCCGAGCCGGCCGCGCTGGTCCTGGACTACCTGCGCAGCCGCCAGGACCTGATTCCGGACGACCTGCCGCGGATCGGCCGCCTGGACGACGCCATCGTCGTCGACGCCGCCTGGCCGCGGCTGGCGGACGAGGTGGCCTGCTACCTCGACTATTGCCGCATCCGCCGCATCGAGGCCGAACTGCGCCAATGCGAGGTCAGCCAGTTCGCCTTCAGCCGCGGCGACTGGGAGCAGGCGCGCAGCGCCGAGCAGGCGTGGATCGAGCACTGCCGCGCATCCGGCGAACGCAGTTACCTGCCTTCCGCCGCGCCCCGCCACTTCCGGGTGTGCTGATGCCCGCCCGCGGAACCCACCGGAGAGACATCCATGAACATTGCACGCATGCCGGTCCGCAACATCCTGCTCACCGTGGTGGTCGCCTGCGCCTTCGTCATCGACGCGCGCACGGCGCGGGCGTCCGCCTCGGACCGGCCCGGGGATGCGGCTCCGGCCTTCCCGCACGCCGTTGCCACGCCCACCGTGGACGGCCGCTGCCCGTGGCTCCGGGCTGGATGCCCGCAGCTGCGGGCGGGGACGGAACGACGGTAGCGCCGCGGCCCGCGACCTCCCGGCACGCGCCTGCGCACGCCCCGGCCTGCGCAGGCGGCTCTTCCCGGGCCGTCCACGTGGCGGCCCTTTTCATGCCGATCTCCCGCGGATCCCCGCAACCACGCCCGCCCCCGCGGCCATGGCCTGTCAAGTCCTTGTCCGCGCCGGCCCCCCGGCCTAACCTGCCTGCATCCGTTTTCCTGCGATGCCCGCCATGGCGCAATCCCATCGGTCCCGGCCCGACACCCGTCCAGGCAGGCGGCGCCGGACGCGCCCCTGACCCATGCCCGCCCGCTTCGCCCACCTCCATCTCCACAGCGAATACTCGCTCGCCGACTCGACGATCCGGATCCCGGAGCTCGTCGCGCGCTGCGTGGAGCTGGGCCAGCCTGCGGTCGCGGTCACCGACCGCAACAACCTGTTCTCGCTGGTCAAGTTCTACCGCGCGGCCGAATCGAAGGGCATCAAGCCCGTCGCCGGCGCGGACGTGTTCATCGCCGAGGCCGACGAGGCGCCCACGCGACTGACCCTGCTGTGCCGCGACCATGACGGCTACCTCGCGCTTTCGCGCCTGCTCACGCGCGCGTGGATGGAAGGCCAGCGCCACGACGGCGTGGTGGTGCGGCCGCAGTGGCTGGCCGAACACAACGAAGGCCTGTTCGCGCTCGCCGGTCGCCACGCGCAGCCGGGCCAGCTCGCCGCCGGCAACCGGCATGACCTGGCCGAACAGGCGCTGGCTGACCTGCAGCGCCGGTTCGGCGACCGCCTGCACCTGGAGCTCACCCGCTGCGGCCTCGACGGCGAGCAGGCGTTCAACGACTTCGCCCTGCATGCCTCGGGCAAGCTCGGCATCCCGGTGGTGGCCAGCAACGACGTGCGCTTCCTCGCGCCCGAAGGCTTCGACGCGCACGAGGCGCGCGTGTGCATCGCCTCCGGACGCGTGCTCGACGACCCGCGCCGGCCGCACGACTACGGCCGGCAGCAGTACCTCAAGTCCAGCGACGAGATGGCGGCGCTGTTCGACGACGTGCCCGACGCGATCGACAACGCGCTGGCGCTGGCGCAGCGCTGCAACCTCGAGCTGCGGCTGGGCACTTACTACCTGCCCGCCTTCCCGGTACCGTCCGACCACACGCTCGACTCGTGGATCCGCAGCGAGGCGCGCGACGGCCTGGCCAGGCGCCTGCAGACGCAGCCGCTGGCCGAGGGCCACGATCGCGACAGCTACGCCGCGCGGCTGGAGACCGAGCTCGACGTCATCACCAAGATGGGGTTCCCCGGCTACTTCCTGATCGTGGCCGACTTCATCAACTGGGCCAAGGACCACGGCATCCCGGTCGGCCCGGGCCGCGGCTCGGGCGCCGGCTCGCTGGTGGCCTGGTCGCTGGGCATCACCGACCTCGACCCGCTGCCCTACGACCTGCTGTTCGAGCGCTTCCTCAACCCCGAACGCGTGTCGATGCCCGACTTCGACATCGACTTCTGCATGGACCGCCGCGACGAGGTGATCGACTACGTCGCCGCCAAGTACGGCCGCGACCGCGTCAGCCAGATCATCACCTACGGCACCATGGCCGCGAAGGCGGTGGTGCGCGACACCGGCCGCGTGCTCGGCTTCCCGTACGGCTTCGTCGACGGCATCGCCAAGCTGGTGCCGATGACGCTGGGCATCTCGCTCGACGACGCGCTCGGCCGCACCGACAAGTCGCGCAGCGACGAGAACTGGCGCTCGGACGAACTGATCGCGCGCTACAACGACGAGGACGACGTCCGCGACCTGCTCGACCTTGCCCTGCAGCTCGAGGACCTCACCCGCAACGCCGGCAAGCACGCCGGCGGCGTGGTGATCGCGCCGACACCGCTCAGCGACTTCTGCCCGCTGTTCGCCGAACACGACGGCGACGGCCACGGCCGCAACCCGGTGACGCAGTTCGACAAGGACGACGTCGAAGCGGTGGGTCTGGTCAAGTTCGACTTCCTCGGCCTGCGCACGCTGACGATCATTGACTGGGCGGTGAAGGCGGTGAATCGCCGCCGGGACCCGGGTCCCGGGTCCCGGCCCCCGCTCGACATCACCACCCTCCCCCTCGACGATCCCGCGACCTACGAACTGTTCGCGCGCGGCGACACCGTCGCGGTGTTCCAGTTCGAATCACGCGGCATGCGCGAGCTGCTGCGGCGGGCGAAGCCGGACCGCTTCGAGGACCTGATCGCGCTGGTCTCGCTGTACCGGCCCGGCCCGATGGACCTGATCCCGGACTTCATCGAGCGCAAGCACGGGCGCGCCGAGGTGCGATACCCGCACCCGCTGCTCGAACCGGTGCTGGCGCCGACCTACGGCGTGGTGGTGTACCAGGAACAGGTGATGCAGACCGCGCAGATCCTGGCCGGCTACTCGCTCGGCGGCGCCGACCTGCTGCGCCGCGCGATGGGCAAGAAGAAGGTCGAGGAGATGGCCAAGGAGCGGGCCAAGTTCGAGGCCGGCGCGCTCGAGCACCACGGCATCGAGCCGCGGCAGTCCGGCCCGATCTTCGACCTGCTGGAAAAATTCGCCGGCTACGGCTTCAACAAGTCGCACGCGGCCGCGTACGCGCTGGTGTCGTACCAGACCGCGTGGCTCAAGGCCCACCACCCGGCCGAGTTCATGGCCGCGGTGCTGTCGTCGGACATGGACAACACCGACAAGGTGGTGATGTTCCTCGACGAGGCGCGCGCGATCGGGCTGGAGGTGCTGCCGCCGGACGTCAACGCGTCGACCTACATGTTCGAGGCGATCGGCGAAGGCACGATCCGCTACGGCCTGGGCGCGGTGAAGGGCGTGGGCCGCGGTGCCTGCGAGGCGATCGCCGCCGAGCGCGCGGCCAACGGGCCGTTCGCGGACCTGCTCGATTTCTGCAAGCGGGTGGAATCGAACAAGCTCAACCGGCGCACGCTGGAGGCGCTGGTCAACGCCGGCGCGCTCGACGCGCTGGGCAGCAACCGCGCCACTCTGATGCTGCAGCTGCCCGAAGTGCTCAAGGCCACCGAGCAGATGGCGCGCGAGCGCGAGGCCGGCCAGGTGTCGCTGTTCGGCGGCTTCGCAGAACCCGCCTCGCCCGCACGCATCGAACTGCCCGAAGCCGTCGAGTGGCCGCTGGCGCAGAAGCTCGCCGGCGAACGCGAGACGCTGGGCCACTACCTCAGCGGCCATCCACTCGACCCCTACCGCGACGAACTGGCCGCGCTGGTCGGCCACGACCTTGGCCAGCTGGACGCGCTGTGGGAGCGCGCGCAGTCCGGCGCGCGGCCGCAGGAGGGCCGCAGCTGGCGACCGGAAGCCAACGTCGTCATCGCCGGCCAGGTCGTGGGCATGCGCAAGCGCGGCGACTCCCAGGCCTTCGTGCACCTGGAGGACGGGCGCGGCCGGATCGAGTGCGCGTTTTTTTCCGAGGCCTGTTTCGAATTCGCCCAGCTGCTCGTCCGCGACCGGATCCTGGTGGTCGAGGGCGGTCTGCGCGAGGACGAGTTCAACGGCGGCTTCTCGCTGCGCGCGCGGCGCTGCTGGGACTTCCACCAGGTCTGCCCGGAAAGCGCGCGCCGGCTGGCGCTGCGCCTGGACCTGCGCGAGCCCGGCGTGCTCGACCGCATCGAGGCCCTGCTCGCCCGCCACCGCCCCGGCGGCACGCCGCTGCGCTACGACCTGCTGCTGCCCGACGGCGCCGCCGGCACGCTCGACCTCAACGGCAGCCACTCGGTGCGCGCCGACGCCGACCTGATCGGCAGCCTGCGCGCCCAGCCCGGCGTGCGCGCGGTGAAGGTGGCGATGGGCAGCCGGCCCTGGGCCAGCTGACCGAACCGGGCGGCCTCCTGCAGGCGCTGCGCCCACACCCGCCCGTACGGCCGCAAACCCGCCATCCGCTAGACTGTCGCTTTCCCGCGTCACGGCCCGTCGATGAACCCGAACTACCTCGACTTCGAACAGCCCATCGCCGACCTCGAGGCGAAGATCCAGGACCTGCGCCAGGCCAGCCACGGCCCGGCGGTCAACATCGATGCCGAGCTGCACACCCTGCAGGACAAGCTGCGCCTGCGCACCGCGCAGATCTTCCGCGACCTGTCGCCATGGCAGGTCTCGCAACTGGCGCGCCACCCGGCGCGGCCGTACACCAACGACTACATCCGGGTGATCTGCGACGAGTTCCAGGAGCTGGCCGGCGACCGCGCCTATTCCGACGACGCCGCCATCGTCGGCGGCCTGGGCCGCATCAACGGCCGCAGCGTGATGATCATCGGCCACCAGAAGGGCCGCGACACCAAGGCCAAGGTGCGTCGCAACTTCGGCATGCCGCGCCCGGAGGGCTACCGCAAGGCGCTGCGGCTGATGAAGATGGCCGAGCGCTTCAGGCTGCCGCTGCTGACCTTCATCGACACGCCCGGCGCGTATCCGGGCATCGGCGCAGAAGAGCGCGGCCAGTCCGAGGCGATCGCGCGCAACCTGCTGGAAATGTCGGAGCTGAAGATCCCGATCGTGTGCACGGTGATCGGCGAAGGCGGCTCCGGCGGCGCGCTGGCGATCGGCGTCGGCGACCGCACGGTGATGCTCGAATACAGCACCTACTCGGTGATCTCGCCCGAGGGCTGCGCCTCGATCCTGTGGAAGGACGCGGGCAAGGCGCGCGACGCCGCCGAACAGCTGGGCCTGACCGCCAAGCGCCTGCTGGAGCTGGGGCTGGTCGACAAGCTGGTCCGTGAACCCATCGGCGGCGCCCACCGCAACCCGAAGCAGACCGCCACGCGCCTTAAGGCCGTGCTGCTCAACGAGCTCGACGCCCTCGACGCACTGCCGACGGACCAGCTGCTGGAACAGCGCTACCGCCGACTGCGCAGCTACGGGGCGTACGAAGCGGCCTGACGCGCCTGCGCACCAGGCTGGCGCCGGCAACACCGGCCGCCGGCGTGCAGGATTTCATGATCTAGACTCTCCCCGCCGGCACTCGGCCGGCATGGGGAGAACACACGATGATCATCAAGCGTATCGACGTGCTGTCCGCCGGGAAGATCTCCGGCATCATCGCCGCGGCCATCGGCCTGATCGCGGGCCTGCTGTTCCTGGTGTTCGGCGGCATGATCGCCAGCCTCGCCGGCCAGCAGGACGGGGGAGGCCTGATCGCCATGGGCGGGGGCATCGTGGGCGTGATCGTACTGCCGATCATGTACGGCATCTTCGGTTTCATCGGCGGCGTGATCCAGGCCTTCATCTACAACCTGGCCGCGGGCTTCGTCGGCGGCATCCGGATCGAAACCGAGTAAGCCTTCCGGCACGCCGGGCGCATCGTCCGGCGTGCTGTTTCAAATCAGCACGTCGCACCCGCACCGCATGTCGGCGCCGTCACCAGGCGCGCAGGTACTGCGCCGGCGCCTGCGGTTCCACGTCGAGTGCGCGTGCCGCACGGCGCGGGAAGTACGGATCGCGCAGGAACTCGCGCGCCAGCAGCACCATGTCCGCCTCGTCCCGGGCGAGGATCGCTTCGGCCTGTTCCGGCGCGGTGATCATGCCGACCGCGCCGGTGGCCACGCCCGCCTCACGGCGGATGCGCGCGGCGAAGGGCACCTGGTAGCCGGGGCCGGTCGCAATCTGCTGGCGCGGGTCGAGTCCGCCGCTGGACACGTCGACCAGGTCCACGCCGAGCGAGGCCGCGACGCGCGACACCTCGACGCTTTGTTCGATGTCCCAGCCGCCGTCCACCCAGTCGCTCGCGGAGATGCGCAGCCACAGCGGCAGCGACTCCGGCCAGGCCTCGCGCACGGCGGCGATCGTTTCGCGCAGCAGGCGCGTGCGTCCTTCGAAACCGCCTCCGTAGGCGTCCTCGCGCCGGTTCGACAGCGGCGACAGGAACTCGTGCAACAGGTAGCCGTGCGCGGCGTGGATTTCGACGATCCGGAATCCCGCCTCGTGCGCGCGCACCGCCGCGGCGCGATAGTCGGCCACGACCCGGGCCATGCCGTCCGCATCCAGCGCCGCCGGCAATGGATAGTCCTCGTCGAAGCGCAGCGCCGACGGCGCGACCGTCTGCCAGCCGCCCTCGCCCACCGACACCTCGCCCGATCCGCGCCAGGGCGCGAACGTGCTCGCCTTGCGACCGGCATGTGCGAGCTGCATCGCCGGCACCGCGCCCTGCCCGTCGATGAAACGCGCGATCCGCGACCACGCCTCCGCCTGCGCATCGTTCCAGATGCCCGCGTCCTCAGGCGAGATCCGCCCTTCCGGCGACACCGCGCTGGCCTCGGTGAACACCACCGCCGCGCCCCCCACCGCGCGGCTGCCCAGGTGCACCAGGTGCCAATCGCCGGGCATGCCGTCGACCGAGCTGTACTGGCACATCGGCGACACCGCGACGCGGTTGCGCAGCACGAGGCCGCGCTGCTGCAGGGGCTGGAAGAGTCGGCTCATGGTCCGGGCATCCGGAGAAGGTCTGGCTACTCTAGCGAACGACCTCGCGATCCCCGCGCACGCCGGCGGATCACTGCGTCGCGGCGACGTGGCACCATCGCGGCATGAGCGACGCCCTGCCCGCCGGATTCTTCGCAATGCCAGGCGTCGAAGACCGCGTGCGAGGGGTCCTGGTCGGCCTCAGCGGCGGCCTCGACTCGGTCGCGTTGCTGCACCTGCTCTCGACGCAGCCGCGCATCCGCGGCGCCGGACTGCGCGCGCTCCACGTGCATCACGGGCTACAGCCGGCCGCGGACGACTGGGCCGCACACTGCCGCGCCGTGTGCGAAGCGCTGGACGTGCCGCTCCAGGTGGTGCGCGTCGACGTGGCGCGCGACACCGGCAGCGGCCTGGAAGCCGCCGCCCGCAGCGCGCGCCGCGCGGCCTTCGCCGACGCATTGCGCGAAGGCGAAGTGCTGGCGCTCGCCCACCATCGCGACGACCAGGCCGAAACCTTCCTGCTGCGCGCGCTGCGCGCCTCCGGCCCGGATGGGCTGGCCGCGATGCGGCCGTGGCAGCGCTTCGGCAGCGGCTGGCTGTGGCGGCCGCTGCTCGCGGTGCCGCGTGCCGGCCTGCTCGCGCACGCGCGTGCGCACGGGCTGCCGTGGATCGAGGACCCGAGCAACGACGACACCGCCCACGATCGCAACTTCCTGCGCCACCGCGTGCTGCCGCTGCTGCGCGAACGCTGGCCCGCGGCCGATGCGGCGCTGGCGCGCAGCGCGGCGCTCGCCGCCGAAGCCGGCGACCTGCTGGCCGATGAGGATGCCTCGGCGCTGGACGCCGCGCGCACGCCCGATCCGTACACCCTGTCGGTGACCGCGCTGGCCGCGCTGCCACGGGCCCGTCGCGCGCGGGTGCTGCGGCGCTGGGTCGATGCGCTGGGCTTGCCGCCGCTGCCCGCGCAGGGCGTCGCGCGCATCGAATGCGACCTGCTGGCGGCCGCCGCGGATGCCGGCGCGATGTTCGAATGGCAGGGCTGCACCGTGCGTCGCTGGCGCGGCCTGCTGCACGCCGGCGCGCTGCCCGATCCATTGCCATCGACCTGGCGCGTCGCGTGGGACGGACGCACCCCGCTTGCGCTTCCCGGCGGCGGCTCGCTGCGGCTGGAAGGCGCGGACGGCTTCGAAACACCACTGTTCGCCCACGCCCGCGGCGGCGGCGAACGCATCCGCCTGCCCGGCCGTGCACACTCGCACGCGCTCAAGCACGTGCTGCAGGACCTCGGTGTCCCGCCGTGGCGGCGCGGACGGCTGCCGCTGCTGTCCGATGCCGACGGCCGGGTCCAGGCTGCCGGCGACCTCGTCGCGTCCGCGACGTTCGACGCCTGGCTGCGCGCGCGCGGTGCGCGCCTGGCGTGGCGCGACGCGGCGCCAGGCGCAATCCCGCCCGCCTGACACCGGCCTTGTCGTAAACTCCACGCATGCCGCGCAAAGCCTCTCCCGACAAGTCCGCCGAACCCTCGCCCGTCGCCGATTTCGAGGCCTCGCTCGACGCCCTCGAGCAGCTGGTCGAGAAGATGGAACACGGCGAGCTCAGCCTCGAGGAATCGCTGGCCGCCTACGAACGCGGCGTCGGCCTGTACCGCCGCTGCCAACAGGCGCTGGAGCAGGCCGAGCTGCGGGTCAAGCTGCTCAGCGACCCGGACAACCCGGCGTCGGCCGAACCCTTCGGCGCGATGCAGGATCCCTGAGCGGCGTGGACGCCGCTGCCACGCCGGCGCAGGCGGCCACGCAGTGGCGCCAGCGCATCGACGCCGCGCTCGAACGCATCCTGCCCCCGGCCGATGAAGCCCCGCAGCGCCTGCACGCCGCCATGCGCCACGCCGCGCTGCTGGGCGGCAAGCGCATGCGCCCGCTGCTGGTCTACGCGACCGGCACCGCGTTCGGCGCAAGTCTCGAAGCGCTCGACGCCCCGGCACTGGCGGTCGAACTGGTGCACGCCTACTCGCTGGTGCACGACGACCTGCCGGCGATGGACGACGACGCCCTGCGCCGCGGGCAACCGACGGTGCACGTCGCCTTCGACGAGGCCACCGCGATCCTCGCCGGCGATGCGCTGCAGTCGCTGGCGTTCGACACCCTCGCCCACGCGCGCTGCGACGCGCGGGCCACCGTCGACATGCTGCGCGAACTGGCCGTCGCCGCCGGTGCGCGCGGCATGTGCGGCGGGCAGGCGCTGGACATCGACGCCACCGGCGGCGCGCGGGTGCTGCGCATCGACGAACTCGAACACCTGCACGCGCTGAAGACCGGCGCCCTGCTGCGCGCCTCGGTCCGGCTCGGCGCGATCGCCGCCGGCGTCGACGCGGACACGCGCGCGCAGCTCGACCGCTACGCCGACGCCCTCGGCCTGGCCTTCCAGGTCCGCGACGACCTGCTCGACGTCGAGGGCGACAGCGCCACCCTCGGCAAGACGGCCGGCAAGGACGCGGCACAGGACAAGGCCACCTTCCCCGCGTTGATAGGAGTGGAAAGCTCGCGCGCGCGGCTGGCCGAGCTCGCGAAGGCCATGGAAAACGCACTGGCCCCGCTGGGGCCGCGTGCAGCCGCGCTGTCTGCGCTCGGCGATCTGGCGATCCGCCGCTCGCACTGATCGTGGCGGTCGCCGCCCGGCTTTGACGTTTCTTTCCCGAACGGGTGCAGCACCCGCGGGGAGGATTTCGAGTGGCAGGCAAGGCCAGGCACCGGCTGGAAGGCGCGATCGACCGCTTCATGGCGGCCGCGAGCCTGGCGTTCATCGACGCCTGGGCCGTCGTCGAGCGCGGCTATCGCCGGCCGCTGTCGTGGTTCGCGCGGCACCTGCGCTACGCCTTCTATCCGCTGCTGGCCGTCGCCATGGTCGGCTGGCTGGCCTGGGACTGGCACCACGGCCGCTCGCTGGACGCGGCCGAGGACGCGATCTTCGACAACGTGATCAGCTGGCGGCTGGCCGAGCCGGCGCCGTCGGGACGCACGGTGGTGGTCGAGATCGACGACTGCTCGATCGAGTACTACCGCGCCCGCGGCGAAGGGGGCTGGCCATGGCCCCGCGAGCGCCACGCCGACCTGCTCGATGCGCTGGATCGCGCCGGCGCGCGCGCCGCGGGCTTCGACGTGCTGTTCATGGACCCTTCGCCGGATGATCCCGGCGGCGACGCCCTGCTCGAGGCGATGGCCACCGGCGGCAAGGGCCGGTTCCTGTTCGCGGCGAGCCGCCTGCATCCCGACTTCGACGCCGCCGCTACCCTGCGCGCGGCCGACGTGCCCGGCGCGTTCGGCCTCGTGCCCGATGCCGCGCCGCCCGGGCCGCGCGTCGCCCTGGCCCGGCCCTACGGCACGGCGATGGCCCGGCACGCGGGCCTGGTCAACATCCGCCGCGGCAGCGACGGCATGCTCCGCGACGTACGGCTGTACGAGGCCGCGGGCGACTGGGCGCTGCCGTCGCTGGTGCTGCGGCTGGCCCAGGCGGCGGGTACGGATACGGCCGCTGCCCTGTCCGCGCGCAGCGGCGACCTGCGCGTCAACTGGCGCGAACACTCGCACCTGCCCTACGCCAGCGCCGCGGACATCATCGAGGGCAAGCCGGTCTGCGGGCGCACGCTGCCGCCGCTGCGCGGCGTGGTGGCGGTGGTCGGGCACACCGCCGCCGGGGTCGAGGACGCCAAGCCCACGCCCGTCAACATGGCCATGCCCGGCGTCGAGGTGCTGGCCGAAGCGGTCGAGGCGCTGGTTGCCGACACCTGGATCCGGATGCCGCCGGGCTGGCTGAAATACGCGCTGGCCACGCTGCTGGTGCTGCTGTCGACCTTCGTGTTCTGGCGCGGCGAACCACACAAGGACGTCGACCCGGCCTTCTTCGGCGCCAACCTGCTGCTGGTCGCGGGCGCATTCGCGGGGCTGACGTGGCTGGGCTGGTTCGTCGACATCTTCGCCAGCCTCGGCTACGGCGCGCTGTGCTTCGGCCTGTGCCGCGGCTACGCGACCGTGCAGCGCAAGCGCACGGCCGGCAACGTCGATTACGTGCGCGAATACGACCCCGTCGCCCAGCCCTGGCTGCTGCTGGTGCGCCTGCGCTTCGAAGCCGAGCCGTCCCTGCCGCGGCAGCAGGCCCGCCGCAGGCGCCGCGAATACCGGCGGGTGCTGCGCCGGTTCCTCTATCGCGGCGAGGGCATCGTGTTGATCGAAGGCGTGGTCGAGCGCAAGCACTGGCTGCAGGCGATCCTCGACGATACGGTGCTGCTGCTGTGGCACGGCGAAAGCGAAGCCGGCGTGCGCGCCCGCGCGCGCCGCGACCTCGACGCGCTGCACGCCGCCCTCGACCGGAACGGCGAACGCCTCGATCACGACAGCCGGGTGCTGGCCTGCGCCAGCGCAATGCGGATCGGCGGCGACGACATCCCTGCCGGCGACCGTCGCCGGCGCCTGCGCGCACTGCTCGGACAGGACCTCGACCGCCTCGGCGAATGGCCGCTGGCCGCCGACAACCTCCCCGTTTCCAGGAATCCCCCACGCGAGGAACACGACCCATGCGACTCCCCTTCCGCTTCCTGACTCCCCTCCTGCTGGCCGCTGCCGCGCTCGCGACGCCGGCCGCGCTGGCGGCCGAGGTGCCCGCGATCGTGCACAAGCGCTCGGTGGAGGTCCGCCAGGCGCCTGATCCCGGGGCAGCGGCGATCACCACGCTCCGCCGCGACGCACGCGTCACGATCGGCGCCCAGCAGGGCCTGTGGTACGCGCTGGTGCTCGACGACGGCCGCAGTGGCTACGTGCGCGTCAACGAAGTGCGCATGCTGCCATCAGGCACCGAAGCCGCCGGTGCCGCCCGCTCGCTGTTCCAGGGCAACGCCGGCAAGGGCCGCGTGACCGAAACCGCGACCGTGCGCGGCATCGACGCCAGCGATCTCGCCGGCGGCCGCCACGATGCCGCTGCGCTGGCGCGGATGGAGGGCTACCGCGTCGACGCCGACACCGCCGCCGCGCACGCCGGTGAGCTGGGCTGGCAGGCAAGGCAGGTGCCCTATCCAGGCGAGGCGAAGGAGCTCGACACCTCGGGCCGGCAGGCCACGCGCGCGGAGAAGCGCAGCGGACTGTCGGCCGCGCGTGGCCTGCTGTCGAAAATCGGCGGCGGCGCCATCGCCAGCGCGCCGGTCGCGCGCGTCGCCGACCGCGCGGTCGGCAAGTCCGACCAGGAGGTCGCCGAAGAGGAGCGCGCGCTCGGCCCGGCCGTCACCGGCCGCGTCCTCGGCGTGGCACCGCTGTGGAACGACGACGACGCCCAGCGCCGCGTCAACCTGGTCGGCCGCTGGCTGGCCTCGCAGACCTCACGCCCCGGCCTGCCGTGGACCTTCGGCGTCATCGACGACGGCGAGATCAACGCCTACGCCGCCCCCGGCGGCTACGTGCTGCTGACCCGCGGCATGTACGAGCTGCTGGCGGACGACGCCGAGCTGGCGGCGGTGATCGCGCACGAACTCGCCCACGTCGTCCAGCGCGACCACTTCGAGGTCATCCGCAGGCAGCAGGTGCGGGAAGCAGGCAAGGACGCCGTGATGTCGCAGGTCAACGCCCCGGCTGCCGCCTCGTACGCCAAGCGCTACGTCGACCGGCACGGCGCCGCGGTCCTGCTCACCGGCCTCGACCGCGATGCCGAATACGGCGCCGACGCCGCGGCCGGCATCTACCTCCAGCGCGCAGGCTTCGACCCGCTGGCGTTCTACTCGGTGCTGCAGAAGATGGCCGCCCTCGGCGACCGCCCGGCCCCCCTCGCCCAGCTGTACCGCACCCACCCGCCACTGGACGAGCGCATGGACCGGCTGGACCGGTAGATGGAAAGCCCGCGCCGTTGACGCACAACGCCCATGGATCCAGCGCACCTTTCCCCTTCCGCTTCTGGAGATGCGGACGCCGATTCGATATGACTGGACCCGGAGGGCGCCGCACATGGATGTGCGGGGTTTTTTTACAAGACATGGATGTCTTGTAGAAAAATCCCCGCGACGACGATTTCCCGGGTTTGCTGTTGGCACAAAGCGTTTTTCTTTGCTTCCGTTTCTTTTGACGCTCATCAAAAGAAATGAAGTCGCCCGCACAGCGGGCGAAACGCTCTTGATCCGCTCAAAAGGAAAGGCAAACCTCGCGGCTGAAGCCGCTCCTGCACGGATGTTCGGCCCGCGCCGCTCAGTCGAACAACCGCAGCGTCAGCGGATAGCGGTACGCCTCGCCATTCCACGCCTTGACCGTCGCCACGATGCTGCACACCAGCCACATCACGGCGATGACGCCGATCGCGGCCAGCAGCGCCAGTCCGGCCGGCAGCGTGACCAGGATGCCCAGACCCAAGGTCAGCACGGTGACGCCGACCAGCGCGATGCCGATCGCGGTCACCACGCAGGCGTAGACGAACATGCTGAGGTTGAAGTTCAGCGCCTCGCGCGCGTGCTCGCGGATGAAGGGCGAATCGTCGCGCTTGAGCAGGTAGACGGCACCGGCACCGGCCATGCCGGCGAAACCGGCAATCCAGCTGGTGCACAGCGCCAGCACGAGCGCGGACAGGTGCGCCAGCGCGGCCCACTGGCGCTCGCTGGCGGTCGGGGACAGGGTCTGCGGCAGGTTGCCGTCGGCGGTGTGTTCCATCGTGCGCTCCCGGCCGGGAAACAGGCCCGGCACAGGACAGAGGATGAGGCCTGGAACGGCGCAGGCAACCCAACCGATGGCCTATGCGCCGTCCGCGCGGATACCGGAACCCGGCACGCGCACGCCGCCGCATCGACGGCGCGCGCGTGCGTGCGGATTACTTCACCAGCCGCAGGGTGAACGGATAGCGGTAGGCGACGCCTTCGTTGGCCTTGATCGCCGCGATGATGGTGAACACCAGCCAGGCGATGCCGATGATGATCCACAGCGGCACCGAGATCACCAGGCCGATGCCGAAGGTCAGCAGCGCCAGCAGGAACAGCGCGAAGAACACGATGCCCACGGTGATGTTGAAGTTGAGCGCTTCCTTGGCCTGGTCGTCGACGAAGGGCATGGCGTCCTTCTTCACCAGCCAGATGATCAGCGGCCCGATGAAACAGCCCAGGCTGCCGGCCCAGCCGGACGTCAGGATGCCGCCGGCGAGCGCGGACAGGTGCGCGAACATCGCCCACTGCCGCTCCTCGGCGCTGGGGCCTGCCGGCGACGGCGGTGGAGGCGTTACGGTTTCATTGAATTCGGTCATCTCTCGTTCCCCGCTTGCGTGATGTTGGAGGGCCGGTCGCGCCGGGCCTCTCCGGAGCATACGTCAGACGGCGCCCAACCCTGCCATCGGCGCCTCCTCCAGCCCCGGCTACTGGTCCCCGGCCACCGTCATCCTGCCGACCAGGATCGGGCCGGTGCGGATGTGCGAACGCGGGTCGACATCGCTGCCCACCGCCTCGATGCCGCTGAACATCGTGCGCAGGTTGCCGGCGATGGTGATGCCGTCGACGGCGTGCGAGATGGCGCCATCCTCGATCCAGAACCCCGCCGCACCGCGCGAGTAGTCGCCGGTGATGTTGTTCACGCCCTGCCCCATCAGCTCGGTGACCAGCAGACCGCGGCCCATGCCGCGCAGCATCGCGTCGAGGTCGCCGGCGTTGGCGGCGATTTCCAGGTTGTGCACGCCACCGGCATTGGCCGTGGTCTGCAGGCCGAGCTTGCGCGCCGAGTAGCTGCCCAGCACGTAGCGCTGCAGCACGCCGCCCTCGACCAGCGCCGACTCGCGCGTGGCCACGCCCTCGGCGTCGAACGCGGCCGAGCGCAGGCCGCGCGGCAGGAACGGCCGCTCGTGCATCGACATCCAGTCCGGGAACAGCTGCGTGCCGGCGCTGTCGACCAGGAAGCTCGCGCGCCGGTACAGCGCGCCGCCCGACACCGCGCCGAGCAGGTGGCCGACCAGCGAACGGGCCATCTCGGCGGAGAACAGCACCGGGTATTCGCCGGTCGCCACCTTGCGCGGCGCCAGCCGCGCCAGCGCGCGCTGCGCGGCGTGGCGGCCGATCGCGGCCGGGGATTCGAGGTCGGTTTCGGCCAGCGCCAGGCTGTACCAGCCATCGCGCTGCATCGCCTCGCCCTGCCCGGCGATCAGCGCGCAGCCGATGCTGTGCTGGGTGCCGCGTTCGCGGCCGACGAAGCCGTGCGAATTCGCGTACACGCTCAGCGATTGCCCGCTGCCGACCGAGGCGCCGTCGGAATTGGCGATGCGCGCATCGGCGTCGCGTCCGGCGGCCTCGCAGGCCAGGGCCAGGTCGACCGCGCGGTCGGCGTCCAGCGCCCACGGGTGCCAGCCGTCGAACTCGCGCAGGTCGGTCGCCATCAGCGCCGCGTCGGCCAGACCGGCGGCGGGGTCGTCCTCGGTGAACCTGGCGATCGCGCAGGCCTGGGCGACGGTCGCCTCCAGGCTTTCCTCGCGCAGGTCGGCGGTGCTGGCGCTGCCCTTGCGCTTGCCGAAGTAGACGGTGACGCCGATGCCGCGGTCGCGGGTCGACTCCACCGTCTCGACGCTGCCCATGCGCACGTTGACGTTGAGGCCGCGCTCCTCCGAGCATGAAACCTCGGCCTGCTCCGCGCCGCTGGCGCGGCAGCGTTCGAGCAGGCGCACGGCGGTGGCTTCGAGGTGGTCCAGGCGCGCCTGGCTGTCGTCGGAAGCGGAAACGTCGGGGGTAAGCACGGTGGTCAATGGACTATCCTTGCGACTGGATCGAAACGGCGGACGGCATGCGCGGACGGGACGAAGACAGCGGCGAATTCCTCGGCGCCAGCCGCAGCCAGCAGCGGCGCGAGGCGCTGGACGTGCTGGCGCTGGCGCAGCGGCTGGTGGCGCTGTCGCCGGCGCAGCTGGCGAAGCTTCCGGTGCCCGACGACCTGCATCCGCACATCGCCGACACCCGGCGCATCACCTCGCACATCGCGCACAAGCGCCAGCTCGCGTTCCTGGCCAAGCAGATGCGGCGCGAGGACGACGAGGTGCTGGACGCGATCCGCGACGCGCTCGACGCCGGCGGCGAAGCCGCGCGCCAGGAAACCGCCCTTTTGCACCGCGCCGAACGCTGGCGCGAGCGCCTGCTGGACGACGGCGACGCCGCGCTCGCGGAACTGATCGAGGCGCACCCCGCCGCCGACCGCCAGCAGCTGCGCCAGCTGGTGCGCAACACGCTCGACGAACGCAAGCGCAACAAGCCGCCGCATGCGTTCCGCGAGCTGTTCCGGGCGGTGAAGGAACTGCTGGAAGCCGGTGAAGCCGGCGACGACGAAACCGCCTGATCCGGAACAGCAGCGTAGGAGCGACGGAAGTCGCGACAGCTTTCTGCGCAAGAGCATCGCGACTTCCGTCGCTCCTACAAGGGCGAAGCCGATCGCCCGCATCACGCCCGCGTGCCGCCAACCGTCAGCCCGTCGATCAGCAGCGACGGCTGGCCTACGCCCACCGGCACGCTCTGGCCATCCTTGCCGCACACGCCGACGCCGTCGTCCAGCGCCAGGTCGTGGCCGACCATCTGCACCTTCTGCATCGTCTCCGGGCCGTTGCCGATCAGGGTCGCGCCTTTCACCGGCGCGGTGACCTTGCCGTCCTCGATCAGGTAGGCCTCGGTCGCGGAGAACACGTACTTGCCGCTAGTGATGTCGACCTGGCCGCCGCCGAAGTTGACCGCGTACAGGCCGCGCTTGACCGAGCGGATCATCTCCTCCGGGTCGTGCGTCCCGGCGCGCATGTAGGTGTTGGTCATGCGCGGCATCACCAGGTGCGCGAACGATTCGCGGCGGCCGTTGCCGGTCGGGCTGGCGCCCATCAGGCGCGCGTTGAGCGTGTCCTGCATGTAGCCGGTGAGCACGCCGTCCTCGATCAGCGTGGTGCACTGGGTGGGCGTGCCCTCATCGTCGATGTTGAGCGAGCCGCGGCGGCCGTCCAGGGTGCCGTCGTCGACGATGGTCACGCCCGGCGAGGCCACGCGCTGGCCCATGCGTCCGGCATAGGTACTCGTACCCTTGCGGTTGAAGTCGCCTTCCAGGCCATGGCCGACGGCCTCGTGCAGGAGCACGCCGGGCCAGCCGGCGCCGAGCACCACCGGCATCACGCCGGCCGGCGCATCGATCGCCTCCAGGTTCACCAGCGCCTGGCGCAGCGCCTCGCGGGCGAACTTCTCCGGCTTGCCGTCGGCCAGCAGTTCCTCGTACGAGTAGCGGCCACCGAAACCGGCGAAGCCCGATTCGCGGCGCCCATCCTGCTCCACGATCACCTGCACGTTCATGCGCACCAGCGGGCGCACGTCGCCGGCGAGGACGCCGTCGCTGCGGGCAACAAGGATGGTGTCGACGCCGCCGGTCAGGCCTACCATCACCTGCTTCACCCGCGGGTCGGCGGCGCGCAGCAGTTTGTCGATGCGGCGCAGCGCCTCGACCTTGGCGGCGCTGCCCATCGCGTCGATCGGATCCTGCGGTGCGTACAGCTGCCGCCCCTGCCCCGGCACCAGCGTGCGCGCGACGTGGCCGTCGCCCTCGCGTGCGATCGCGCGCGCCGAGCGCGCCGAGGCCAGCAGCGCGTCGCCGTTGATGTCGTCGGAATAGGCGAAGCCGGTCTTCTCGCCGGAGATCGCGCGCACGCCCACGCCCTGCTCGATCGAGTGCGCACCGTCCTTGACGATGCCGTCCTCCACCGTCCACGCCTCGCGCCGGGCGTGCTGGAAATACAGGTCGCCAAAGTCGATGCCGGGGCCGAGCAAGGCGCCGAAGGCGCGTTCCAGCCCGGAAGAATCGAGGCCGGCGGGCGCCAGCAGGCGGGTCTGGGCGAGTGCGAGGGGCGAATCGGAAGGCGTGGTCATGGCCCCGAGTTTGGGGCCGCGGCGCCGTTTGGCAAGCCGTCGGTTCCCGGCGGTGCTTCCGAGGGCTGCGGCGCATCCGCGGTATCGGCGTCCGGCGGGCGGGCGCTGCTTGCCGGCGCGGGCGGCTCCGGCGCCGTCCCGCGACTGACAACGTCCACTTTCGGGTCCGCCCACGGCCCGCTCACCCGGTAGCTTTTCGCGCCCATCTCGCCCAGTGGCTTTTTCAGCACCGCGTTGGTCAGCGCGCCGACCGCGGCGCCCACCGGACCGCCCGCCAGCGCGCCGGCAACCGTGAGCAGGTTGCCGGACCTGGGCAGCACGTCGATGTGCTGGTCGAAGGTGCGCGCGCGCAGGTCGGCGCTGCCGCGGATGCGGATCTCGGCGGCGGGCCCGTCGATGTGCATGTCGTCGCTGCGCGCCTGGCCGCCGCCGAAGGCAATGTTGCCGCCGATGCGGTTGAAGGCGAAGCCCTTGGAGAACAGGTCGCGGAAATCCAGCATCAGCCGGCGCGGCAGCTCGGCCACGCTGAGCAGGCCGAGCACGCGCCCGGCCCCGGGCTCGACCTCGACCAGCTGCCCTTCCTTGATCGCGATCGCCAGGCTGCCCTGCAGTCCCGCCAGCTGGAACCCGGCCGGGCTGCCCGGCCAGTTCGCGTCCAGCCGCGCTTCGCCGTTGCCGCCGGCCAGCCGGCCGCCGTAGCCGAACCCGGCCAGCAGCGCGCCGAAGTCCTCGCTGTGCACGTCGGCCGTCAGCCGGGTGCGGGCGTTCGCACCGCGGCCCAGCCAGTCGCCGCTGATGTCGATGCGCTGCTTCTGCGACTGCGCCTGCAGGCGGTCCACGCGCAGCCCGGCGGGCACCGGGTGCGTGCGCACCTCGGCCTTGCCCAGCGCCAGCTCGCCCAGGCGCAGTTCGTCGATGTCGATGGACAGCGGCGGGATCGAGGACGGATCGATGCCGGCGCCGTTGTCGGTTGCCGGCGGCGATCCGGCGGCGCCGGCGGCGGATGCCGCGGCAATCGGCTTGCCTGCGGCATCCGTGGCAGCCGGCCTGGCCGGCATCGCCCACGACACGCGGCTGAACCTGCCCGTGATCGGCGCACCGTCCGCATCCGGGATCGACAGGCTGCCGGCCAGCCGTTCGCTGTCCACCCGCACGTCGGTGCCGGCACGCGACGGCTGCGCGCGCAGGCGCGCGTCGGCGAAGCTGCCGCCCAGCAACAGCAGGCGGTCGACCTGGATGTCGATGTTCCGCAGCGGCAGCGAGCCGCCGCCCTTGCCGCCGGTGGCAAGCGCCGTCCAGTCGATCGCGTCCAGCGTCGGCGTGCGCCCGGTGGCGACGAGCCCCGAAGCCGGCGGCGCCTCGGCGACGCGGTCACTGCCGAGCGCCACGCGCACGCCGGTGCGGTTGCCGGCGCTGCATGCGCGCAGCGCCAGGCGCTGGCCGAAGGCGACGCGGATGTCACCGGCGCCGAGCGGCAGCATGGTTTCCACCGTGGTCGGCAGCGATTCGACGGCGGGCTTCTCCAGCGGCGCCGGCAGCGCAAGCCGGGTGCCTTCCAGCGACGACTGCAGGCGCAGGCGCGTCGGCGGCAG
>Ga0160437_1000188_pt1 | contig 35674 bp, 24 predicted proteins | sample HID1975I_E0MG_FD_108227 | JGI IMG/M metagenome (GOLD analysis project Ga0160437, IMG submission 108227) | Enriched soil microbial communities from UW Madison campus, WI, USA - HID1975I_E0 MG | ecosystem: Environmental > Terrestrial > Soil > Unclassified | place: USA: Madison, Wisconsin... | reverse complement strand
TTGGCCGTCCACAACAGCGGCGCTTACGGGCTGACCGCCAGCCCGGTCCATTTCATCAGCCATCCCCTGCCGGAAGAAGTGCTGGTCATGTCCGGCGCCCTGCTTCGAGCGACGCGGACGTTCAGCGGATCGTGCCGCGCCCCGGTGGAGGAGGCGGTGAGGCTGGTGGATTCGGCCCACCCCGCCGCCGCCAACCAGAACGCATGACGCCCGGCCGCGTCTCGTGATGCGGCCGGGTGCCCTGCTGCTCGGCGCAGCGGTCATGCTGGCTCCGGCAAGTCACGGTTCCGGACGCAGCCTGCCGGTGGCGCGCGCTGTCGCTCCGGAGACGCTGCCCCCGCCCTCCGGCGCGCCAAAGGCCGCCGCGCTGGCCCGCGCGATCAATGCCGCCGCACCGCTTGCAACAGGGTTCCTGGCGCCGGCGCGGCCCTTCCATCTCGATGCAGGTGCGGAGGACCGGGCCAGAGCGATCGACTGCCTTGCCGCCGCCGACTACTACGAAGCGGGACGGGAGCCTGCGGACCAGCGCGCCGTGGCGCAAGTGGTGCTCAACCGGGTGCGCCATGCGGCCTTTCCGGCCACGGTCTGCGGCGTCGTCTTTGCGGGGGCGGAGCGGGCGACGGGCTGCCAGTTCACGTTCACCTGCGACGGATCGCTCACGCGCCGCCACCCTTCGGCTGCCGACTGGCGAAGAGCGCGCGAGACAGCGGGCGAAATGCTGCTGGGCCGGGTCGAAATCGGGGTAGGCAAGGCCACGCATTACCATACCGACTGGGTCAGCCCGTCGTGGGACCGGACCATGGAGAAGCTGGCCGTCGTCAAAAGCCACTTGTTCTTCGGTTGGCCGGGAGCCGCCGGCAAGGCCGCCGCTTTCATCCGCCACTACGCTGGAGGCGAACCCCGCATCGCGCAACTGGCGCATCTTTCCGCCGCCCATCTCGGCCAATTGCCCGCTGGCAAGGCCCCGGCCGTATCGGATGTCATAGCGCCCGAACCCTCGTTGCCCGAAGCCGCATGGGCGGCACCCGATCCCGGGCTGTTCCTCGTCACTTTGCCCGCCAATGCGCCCGGCACTTTCCCGGAACTGGCCGAACGGCGCTGCGAAGGGTTGGAAGAATGCCGTTTCATCGGTTGGACCGACCCTGCCCACCGCGCCCAGGCCCTCCCCCTGCCCGGTGGTTCGGTGGACGCCATTTCCTTCACTTTCGTGCGCCGCCCCGGCGCTGCGGACCAGGCCCTCTGGAACTGCGCCGAGTTTGCGCGTACAGTTCGCACGCAGTGCCTGACACGCGGAACCTGATCGCGCCGGCCGCCATTGCCGGAACCTTGCTCGATGGTTTCGAACTATTTCCTGCCAGAAACCTTTCGTAACAATCGCGCACAAAGCAAGACACCTGGCATGACCAGATTCGGCTCCAACAGCTTGGAGACCCGAACGACATGAAATCCACCCTCATCGCCATTGCCGCCACTTGCGCCCTTGCCCTGCCTGGCGCCGCGCTTGCCAACAACACGGTTGCGCACCTCAAGGGCCACACCGCGGTCGCCGCACCGGCGAAGCCTTCCACGAACAAGGCCAAGCCCCGCGCCGTCTGCCATCCCGACCCCTCGAAGGGTCGCGCCTGCCGTCACCACAATGCCCAGGCCGAAGCGAAGACGGCCGCGCCGGCACTGGCCAGAGCGGAAGCCCCTCGCACCCGATAACCCCTCGCAGCCCGGCGGTTGAAGGACATCCTGCCGCCGCCGGGCCTTGCCGCATTGCCGGCAAATCGCGGGCGTCGTTTGCAAAGCGGCGCGTGAAAAACTACACCTGTGCATGAAGAGACGATGAGCAACACAACAGCCCCCATCTATCGCCATCTCGACGAAGGCCCGATGCCCACTCCGACGATCCTGTTGGTGGAGGACGATGGTCCTCTGCGCACGCTGACCGCGCGGGCCCTGCGCCAGACCGGCTTCAACGTGCTCACCGCCGCAACCGGCGCGGAAATGTGGGTGACCCTGCGCGAAGGGCCGGTGAGCCTGGTCGTGCTCGACATCATGCTTCCCGGCACCAGCGGCTTCGACCTGTTCCGCCGTCTGCGCCGTGAATGCGACATCCCGGTGATCTTCATCAGCGCCCGCGGCAGCGAGGAAGATCGCGTGCTCGGACTGGAACTGGGCGCGGACGACTACCTCGCCAAGCCCTTCAGCACCCGCGAACTCGCTGCCCGCGTCAGCGCGGTGCTGCGCCGCGGCGGCAACAATCCAGCCACGGCAGATTTCACCGGCAGCGAGACCGTTGCCGACGGACGCACGCCGGAATCGATACGCTTCGAAGGCTGGAACCTCTCCATGGCCCGCCGCGAACTGCGCTCGCCCACCGGGGCCATGGTCGACCTGACTGGCGCCGAGTTCGACCTGCTCGCCACCTTTCTCGCCTATCCGCAGCGTGTTCTGGGCCGCGAACGCCTGATCGAGCTTTCGCGCTCGCGCCTGGGCGACAGCTCGGATCGCAGCGTGGACGTGCTCGTCAGCCGCCTGCGCCGCAAGCTTCAGGCCGAGGGCGGGGAATCGCCCATCGTCACGGTTCGCGGCGTCGGCTACATGTTCAAGGCCGAGGTCACGCGCGCCTGATGTCCTTGCGCCGGTTTCGTCTGTTCCGGCGCTTCGGCCTGCCCGAGCGACTGATCGCCGTCCTGCTGCTGGTCTTCGTCATCGACGTGATCTGCAACACGGTGCTGTTCGAACGCGCCAATACGTTCGAGCTGCGCCGGGACGACGCCCAGCGCATCGCCGAAAACCTGGTGCTGGCAAGCCGCGCCATCGACCATGCGAAGACCGACGATCGCCAGATCGTGACTTCCGCGCTCAGCACGGCGCAGTTTTCGCTGAGACTGAACGAGCAGGGCAAGCGCTATCGCGGCTCGCTGGGCCTTGCAAACTTGCGCGCGCAAGTGATCGAGATGGCGCCGGAACTGGCCCACAGCGATCTCGAACTGCATCTGGAATCGATCCCGAGAGACGGCAATATCGGCGGCTCGCTGCGGCTGGCCGACGGCGCCGTGCTCGATTTCCGCACCCATGCCCGCTCCGCCTGGAAACTCAGCATCGGCCGTTTCGCCAGCCTGGTCCTGCCGACGCTCCTGCTCATTTCGCTCGCCTGGCTGCTGCTGCGCGCCGCGCTGCACCCGCTGCGCTCCCTGATCCGCGCCACCCGCAACTTCGGTGCCGGCCCGCCCCGCCTCGTGCCGGAGCGCGGCCCCGACGAAATGCGGGAACTGATCCGCGCGATGAACGAGATGCAGGAGCGCATCCACCAGTCGCTGCTCGATCGTACGCACACGATGCTGGCCATCGGCCACGACCTCAAGACGCCTCTCGCCCGCATGCGCCTGCGGCTGGACGACGGCGACGTGGACCCCGTGGTGCGCGATGGCATCAACCATGACATCGACGAGATGCGAATGCTGCTCGATTCGATCCAGGCCTATGTCGATACCGGCGGCACCCAGATCCCGGCCGAGCGCATCGACCTGGCGATCATGGCCGAAACTCTGGTCGACACCGCCGCGGATCGCGGCGCCGATGCGACCTATTCCGGCCTTCCGAGCCTGGAAATCATGGCCCGCCCTGTCTCCATCCGCCGCGCGCTATCCAATCTGATCGAGAACGCGCTCCACTATGGCGGCAACGTCCGCGTCGGTCTGCGGCGCGACGGCGGAGCCGCCGAGATCACCGTGGACGACGACGGCCCGGGCATCCCGGAAGAGCGCATCACTGACGCGCTCCAGCCTTTCGTCCGGCTGGACACCGCGCGCGCCCGTGACACCGCCGGCATGGGCCTGGGCCTGCCGATCGTGCGCAAGGCGGTCAGGCTGGAGGGCGGCACGCTCGATCTCAGGAACCGCCCCGAAGGCGGACTGCGCGCCACGATTCGCCTTCCCATCGTAGCCCACTGACGCGGCCTGCCTTCGGCGCGCCTCAGAATTACCCAGCCAAGCTCCTGTTATCGTTCCGCAATAGCCAGAAACACCATCCGGTCTTCGGTAAAACCACCGAAGACCGGGGGATTCCGGCGGAAAGCCGTTCCTTTACGCTGCAGCGCAGCAACATTTCCTGACAAAGGCGCACGACAGCCGAAAACAGCGATCCGTACTTTTCTCGATCAAGCTCCGCGCCCCGTTCCCCCACCCCTCCGGAGAGCGCGGAGCACCTAAAATCAAGGAAAGGTGACGAGAGTGAATGAACTGATCGGACGCGTCTTCCATTTCGAGAAGACCATCTTCCCCGCCAGCAGCGAACTGTTCGGCAAGCTCGCCAACGAAGGCCAGGAACCCAAGGCCCTCATGATCTCCTGCGCCGATTCGCGTATTGTGCCGGAACAGATCATGCAAGCGCAGCCGGGAGACCTGTTCGTCTGCCGTAACGCCGGCAACATGGTGCCGCCTTACGCCACGCTCAACGGCGGCGTCACGTCCACCGTGGAATACGCCGTGGCCGCCCTCGGCGTCAGCGACATCATCGTCTGCGGCCACTCGGGCTGCGGCGCGATGAAGGCGCTCAGCGACCCGACCGGCCTCGAAGCCATGCCGAACGTGGCCGCCTGGCTCAAGCACGGCGCAGCTGCCGAGCACATCGTCAGCACCTGCCACGGCGAACTTGACGGCAATGAACGCATCCGCGCCATCAGCCTCGAAAACATCATTGCCCAGATCGCCCACTTGCGCACGCATCCGTCGGTCGCCGCCGCGATCGCCCGCGGCGACGTGACGCTTCACGGCTGGTTCGTGGACATCCACGCCGGCCAGGTCCTCGGCCTCGACGGCGAGACCGGCCAGTTCGAACCGCTTCGCGAGAATGCACCGCTTCCGGTCGCGCTTCGGGCCAAGACCCGCATCGCCACCGAATTCGCAGAGGCAGCAGAATGACGACCGCAACCGCCACCTCTGCGGAGGAAACCCGCAGTGGGCCCTTCGCCCACCTCGCCAGAGACTTCACGGCTTCGATCGTGGTCTTCCTGGTGGCGATGCCGCTCTGCATGGGCATCGCCATCGCCTCCGGCGTCCCGCCTGAAAAGGGCCTGGTCACCGGCATCATCGGCGGCCTGGTCGTCGGCCTGCTGGCAGGCTCGCCGCTGCAGGTGAGCGGCCCGGCAGCCGGCCTTGCCGTCATCGTCTTCGAATTCGTGCGCGAGCACGGCCTCGAAGCCCTCGGCCCGGTCCTGCTTCTGGCCGGCGTTTTCCAGCTCGTGGCCGGCGCACTGCGCCTCGGCGGCCTGTTCCGCGCCATCAGCCCGGCCGTCGTCCACGGCATGCTCGCCGGCATCGGCGCGCTGATCGTGATCGGCCAGTTCCACATCCTCTTCGACGAGAAGCCGATGTCAAGCGGGCTCCAGAACATGGCGATGATGCCCGCCCGCGTCCTCGGCCTGGACCCCACCAACATGGCCTCCACCGAAATGGCCGTCATGCTCGGCGTCCTGACGATGATCGTCATGATCGGCTGGGAAAAGGTTCGTCCGAAGAACATGGGCCTCGTCCCCGGCGCGCTTCTCGGCGTCGTGGCGGCAACCGCCGTCGCCTGGACCATGGGCCTCGACGTGGCGCGCATCGCCGTGCCGGAATCGATCGGCGCGGCCTTCGCCCTGCCGACCAGCACCGGCTGGTTCGCCCCGCTCGCCAATCCGGCCCTGATCGTGGCGGCGCTTGCCATCGCCTTCATCGCCAGTGCCGAGACGCTGCTTTCGGCCGCTGCGGTGGACCGCATGCATGACGGCGTACGCACCAAGTACGACAAGGAACTGCGCGCGCAGGGCATCGGCAACCTGCTCTGCGGCGTATTCGGCGCCCTGCCGATGACCGGCGTGATCGTTCGCAGTTCGGCCAACGTCCAGGCCGGCGCCCGGACCCGTCTTTCGACGATCTTCCACGGCGCCTGGATCCTGGCGTTCATCGCGCTGCTGCCCTGGCTGCTGCGCGAAGTGCCGATGGCGGCCCTTGGCGGCGTCCTGGTCGTGACCGGCTTCCGTCTGGTGAGCCTCAGCCATGTCCGTCACCTGTTCCATGCCTATGGCGCCTTCCCCGCCGTGATCTGGGCCGTGACTTTCGTGCTGGTCGTCACCACCGACCTGCTCACCGGCGTCCTCGTCGGCCTGGCTCTGACCGTGCTGGAGCTGGCTCCGCACTTCAAGAACCTGCGCCTGAACGTGGAAGAGCACGATACCGGCGAATCGACCCGCCTCGCCCTCGGCGGCGGCGCGACGTTCCTCGGCCTCACCCGCCTCAACAAGGTCCTGGAAAAGCTGCCGCATGGCCGCCCGGTCCACCTTGACCTCGGCCAGCTGAAGGTCATGGACCACACCACCGCCGAGACCATCAGCGAATGGCTCAACCGCCGCCGCCAGAGCGGCCATGCGGACCGCGTGACCGGCCCCGAGCTGATCCTGCGGCCGCTGCCTGTCGCGGCATGACGACGTTTCACATCTCGTAAGACGCGGACCTCCTCACGTCCGCGTCCCTCTCCTTGCCGGACGGTTCCCCGTGGACCGTCCGGTTTCTTTTTGCGCAAACGGCGCCGCCTCGTTCGAGAAACACTTTGTCACCGATGCGACACGCTAAGGACAATGATTGGACGTATTGGTGGTCCTGTCTGCATGAAACGAACTCGCCATGTAAGTAGAGTTCGGCTGCAGGCCGCAGGATGGAACGCGACAACAATCATGAGGGCGTTCCATATGAAAATCCGTCTTGCCGCAGGCCTGCTTGGCCTTGCTGCCTCCGGCCTTGCTTTCGCCGCACCGGCCATGGCGCAAGAAGAGGTTCCCAGCGAAATCACCGTTTCCGGCACTGTCGGGCTAGTGTCCGACTATCGCTTCCGCGGCGTTTCGCAGAGCGACAAGGAAATGGCCGTTCAGGGCGGCCTCACCGTATCGCATGAAAGCGGCATCTACGTCGGCACCTGGGCCTCGAACCTGTCGGGCTGGGGCACCTTCGGCGGCTCCAACATGGAACTCGACCTCGTGGCCGGTTACGCCACCGAGATCACCAGCGGCGTGAAGCTGGACGTCGGCCTCACCTGGTACATGTATCCGGGCGGCGCGGACGATACCGACTTTGCCGAGCCTTACGTCAAGCTGTCGGGTGCCGTCGGCCCGGCCAACCTCCTCGTCGGCGTGGCCTATGCCCCCGAGCAGCAGGCCCTCGGCAAAGTCTACGCCAGCGGCGCCGACTATGCGGACGGCATCGGCAACTTCGGTGCCAAGACCGACAACATCTACCTCTGGGTGGACGGCAACACCGCCATCCCCGACACCCCGCTCACCGTAAAGGCGCACTTCGGTTATTCGAACGGCAACTCGGGCCTTGGCCCGAACGGCACCAGCGTCGCCCCCACCGGCGAGTATCTCGACTGGATGCTCGGCGCCGACCTCGCGCTCGGCCCGGTCACGCTGGGTGTCGCCTATGTCGACACCGATATCTCGAAGTCGCAGAGCGCCTATCTGCAGCCGAATTTCTCCTCGACCAAGAACGGTTCGCAGATCGCCGGCTCGACCGTACTGTTCTCGGTCGGCGCGAGCTTCTGATCTCGACCTGACCTGAGCTTTCGGGAAGACGCCCGGCGCGGCCATGCCGCCCGGGCGTCGACCCTTGCCCTAGCCGTCCCGGCGCAACCTGGCGACGATCCGCGCAGCCTGGTCCAGACTGTCGTGCATTTCCGCCTCCGGCCTGCCGATCAGCGCGCGCCGCTGCCCGGATATCATGCTGGAATAGAGCGCGGCATCCAGCGGAGAAATCCGGGCACCCGGCTCCAGCTGCGCCTGAAGCTGCAGCCCGCTGCTCCGGCCGCGCAAGTAGCGAAGCTGCGGCGCGAAATCGCGAAGTTCCGGATCGCGGGCAACCGCCAGCATCAGCTCCTCCATCGCGGCGAGCCGGCGCGGCTGAGAGGAGAAATCGCGCCACGCCGCGGTCCATTCGCTCCGTTCCACTTGCTCCACCGGCCCCTCGCGCGAGACTTCGGTGAGCCGGCGATAGATCGTGTTGAAGGCCGCCCGCACCAGATCCGCGCTCGTGCGGAAATTGTAGGAGGCCACCCCCAGCGTCACTTCGGCGCGCGCCGCCACCGCGCGGTGAGTCAGCGCGCTTACGCCGCCTTCCTCGACGATATCGGCCGCTGCGTCCGAAATCCGGGCCGCAACGCCGTTCTGCGCCGGCACTTCGGGCGCAGAGGCCAGGGCGATCTCACGCGCGTGTCGGCGCCACGGGCCTTCCTCGGCAAGTTTGCCCGACAGCCATTCCCCCCAGCCGGTGCAGAATTCATCGAGCGCCGCGCGGTCGATGGTGCGGTTCCAGCGAATGAGATGGAACTGCACCGTCGCTTCAAAGACATGTGCCGTCAACGCGGCATATCGGCCGAGCCCTGCGCGCCCGCAGACCTCGCGCCAGAAATCCGCCCAGAGGTCACGCCACGAATTGATGGCGACGAGATAGGCTTCATCGCGCTGGGCAAGCAGATGGCACTGGTTTGCCGCGAAGGCCAGTTCTCTCCGCTCGCTCGTCCAATCGTCCACCAGCACCGCAAGCGCCCGGGCAATCGATTGCGCTCCGAGGCCTTCCGGCCAACCCGCAAGATCGTCCAGCCGATCGGTGCACCATGTCTGCGCGGCATCGCGCGCATAGGCCTGAGCCGATTGCAACAACTGTTCCATAGAACCAAAGTGATGATAGATGCTGGAGGTCGGCAGGCCAGTCGCGCGTGACAGAGTGCGCGCGGACATCGCCGAATGGCCCTGATTCGCCCAGACGTCCAAGGCAGCCCGGATCAGCTTCTCTTGCGACGAAAACTCTTGAATTTCATGATCTATCACGTCTTGCCGACAGCCTTGTTCCAGGATCTACGCCAGGCGCGGGCGTGGACTCGATGACTTTGCCATAAGCCTGAATGCGCAGACAAGCGAACCGTTCCAGCGCCTGTCACGATTCCCAACAAGCGTAACACAGTTGACATACAGACGTTCTAGCCGACGCCTCGTCATCACCATGAGGGTCGTTTCATGTCCGTCCGTCGCTCTTCCACCTTCCGTTCCATAGCCCTGGCCGGCAGCGCGCTCGGCGCGCTGCTCGCGGCCGGTTCCGCTCACGCCGCCGAAGTCGCCGATGCCGCAGCCGATGCGGCTGCCGAAAGCGCCGAAGCCGGTTCCGGCCTCACCGACATCATCGTCTCCGCCCAGAAGCGTGAAACGAGCCTTCAGACCACGCCGATCTCGATTGCGGTGCTGGGCGCCGAGGATCTCCAGAACCGCCACGTCGTCTCGCTCGAATCCCTGGCCGACGGTTCCATCCCCTCGCTGCGCATCGCGCCGATGTTCTCGCGCAGTTCGGCCCTCACCGTAGGTATGCGCGGCGTCGGCACCTTGGGTGACGCCAACCAGCCTGCCCGCGACCAGGGTGTCGGCGTCTACATCGACGGCGTGTTCATGGGCCGTGCACAGGGCCTTGGCTCGGCACTCTACGATGTCGAGCGCATCGAGGTTCTCAAGGGCCCGCAAGGCACGCTCTTCGGCCGCAACACCGAAGGCGGCGCCATCAGCATCGTCACCAAGAAGCCCAGCGGCGAATTCGGCGCGCGCGCCACGGTCGGCGTCGGCAGCTACGATTCGCGCGAGGCCGGCCTGCACCTCGACCTGCCGAGCTTCGCCAACATCTCGGTCAAGCTGGACGGCCTCATCACCACTCGCGGCGGCACGGTCGACAATCCGCTGGCCGGCGAGCACGATTTCAATGCCTACAACAAGAAGGGCCTGCACGCCGCCGTGCTGTGGGAGCCCTCCAGCAGCTTCAACGCGCTCTATTCCTTCGACATCTCGCGCGATGAAACCACGCCTTACTATCTGCAGCTGCTGACCCGCACCACCGGTCCGCTGCTCCAGATGCAGTCGGATCGCGCCAAGACCGCCAATATCGGCGTGCCGCAGCCCTGGGCGCTCGGCAAGACGCATGGCCACTTGCTCACGCTCGACTGGACGGTTTCACCCGAACTCGAAATCAAGTCGATCAGTTCCTATCGCCAGCTCACCCAGACCCAGAACGACAACGGTTCCAGCAACCTCGGCGTGTTCATCCCGGGATATAGCAACAACACCAATTTCGCCCGCTTCAGCCTCGCCGACGTCTGGCAGAAGCAGTATAGCCAGGAAGTGCAGCTCATCGGCACCATGGAGCAGCTGAACTTCGTGGTCGGCGGTTTCTACTATCACGAGAAGGTGAGCGATAACGCCTGGACGCCTTACACCAACAAGTGGAACGCGGACGGCACCAGCTACACCATTCTCCCCACGCCGACGTCCTCGATCCCCTTCCCCGATCGCGCCAGCCACGCAGTCACGGAGAGCATCGGCGTCTTCGGCCAGGCGACGTATACGCCGGCCATGCTGGACGACCGCGTCCACCTCACGGCCGGCGGACGCTTCACGCATGACAAGAAGACCGGCGCTCTCGACGAAGTGAACGGCGTCGCCACGAACTATACGCTGGACGGCTCCTGGGATCGCTTCGACCCGATGGTGAACCTCGCCTTCGACGTGACCCAGGACGTGCACGTCTACGGCAAGTGGAGCACCGGCTACAAGGCAGGCGGCGCGAACAGCCGTTCGCTCACCTATCGCAAGTTCGACCCGGAATCGGTCTCCACGTTCGAGATCGGCGCGAAGACCGAGTTCTTCGACAATCATGCCCGCTTCAACGTCGCGGCCTACACGTCCGCCTACAAGGACATGCAGATCGACTTCATCGCGCCGGTCCTGAACACCACCCGCACGACGCTCGAAACCACCAACGCCAGCGGCAATGGCCGGATCAAGGGCATCGAGGCCGACCTCACGATCACGCCGTTCCAGGGCCTGACGCTCACCGGCTCCTATGCCTATACCGACGTCCATCTGCCGCCGGCGCCGAACCCCTTCAACGGCGACGCACTGACCCGGGTCTATGCCGTCTACACGCCGAGCCATGCCGCCAGCGCCGCGATCGACTACGAACTGCCGGTGGCCGACGCCATGCTGCGCTTCCACCTCGACGGCAACTACGCCACCGGTCAGTACTCGATGGCCAGCGATCCCACCAAGACCGGATCGTCCTTCATCGTCAACGGCCGCGTCGCCCTTGCCGACATCCGCATGGCGAGCGGACCGAACCTGGAACTCTCGGTCTGGGCGCGCAACCTGTTCAACGAGGCCTATACGTTCGTGAAGGCCAACGGCGGTTCCTCGCTCGGCTACTACGGGATCTTCAACGATCCGCGCACCGTCGGCGTCTCCGCGACCATCAAGTACTAAGCTCAGGACATTGGAAAAGAATATGAACTGGCGTTTCCCCGCCGGCGCCCTGATCGCGCTCGGCCTGTTCGCTCAACCGTCATTCCAAGCAGCGGCGAAAGTCGCAGCGCCGGCTCCTGCCGCTGAAACCACGCACCAGCGGCTCCTGCCGCTGGAAGGCGGCCGCAACTTCCGCGACCTCGGCGGCTATCGCACCGCCGATGGCCACACCGTGAAGTGGGGCCTGCTGTTCCGCTCGGGCTCGATGGTGGACCTGACGGCGCAGGATCTGGGCTATCTGAACAAGCTGGGCATCCGAACCATCTGCGACTACCGCGACCGGGGCGAGCGCAAGGCCGAGCCGATGCCCTGGGCCGCCGGCACCGGACCCACCATCTTCGCTGACGACTACGACGGCATGGCGGTCGGCCTGATGCCCAAGGACATGAGCAAGATCACACCGGAAGCGGCCACGGCTGTCATGACCAGGACCTACCCGGCGATGCTCAAGACTTTCGCGCCGCAGTTCAAGCGGATGTTCGCGCAGCTCCTGGCGGGCAACGCCCCGCTGGCGTTCAACTGCTCGGCAGGCAAGGACCGCACCGGCGTATCGTCCGCCCTCCTGCTTACCGCGCTCGGCGTGCCGCGCGAAACGGTGAGCCAGGACTACCTGCTCACCAACCAATATCTTCCTGCCGCGCTTGCCAAGGCCAAGACCGGCGCCAGCGCTGCCACGGGGCAGGCCTTCCTGTCGCTGCCACCGGCCGTGCAAGCCGCCTTCATGAAAGCCGACCGGGCCTATATCGAAGCGGCGTTCAAGGCGCTCGACGCCCATCGGGGCGGCGCCATGGGCTACCTCAAGGACGAAATGGGTCTCGACAAGCCGCAGATCGCCAAGCTGCGCGCGGCCTATCTGGACTGAGCATGAAAAGGGTCGGCGCGGTCACTGCATCGCGCCGATCCTTTCCCTTACCACCTGCAAAGGCACATCGCGCGCCGCCACGGCCTCGCCGATGAGCAGCAGAGTCGGATCGTCATCGCTGATCGCGGCGACAAGGAAGGCCAGCGCCGAGAGCTTGCCGCGAATCATGCGTTCGTTTGGCAGCGAGACATTGACCGCGATCATCACCGGCGTATCCGGATGGCGCCCCGCGGCGATCAGCGAGCGGCTGATCTCACCCGCCGCCGCGCGGCCCATGTAGACGCCCAGGGTGCCGCCCGGCCGGGCCAGCGTTTCCCAATCGAGCTTCAGGGGCTCGCCCGCCTTGAGGTGCGCCGTCACCAGCGTCAGCCCGCGCGCCACGCCGCGCAAGGTGAGTGAGGCCAGCCCGCTTGCCGCCGCCGCGCTGGCGGTGGTGATGCCGGGGCAGATACGCACCGGAATGCCCGCTGCCATGAGGTGATCCATCTCCTCGGCCGAGCGCCCGAATATCGAGGGATCGCCGCCCTTAAGCCGCACCACCCGCTTGCCGGCCTGCGCCGCTTCCAGCAGCAGATCGTTGATCGAGCCTTGCGCCTTGCTGTGCCGGCCCGATCGCTTGCCCACGCTCACCCGCTCGGTTCCGGCTGGGATCAGGTCCAGCACGCCGGGCCCGACGAGGGCGTCGACGAAGACCACGTCCGCCGCCTCGATCAGCTTCTGGGCCTTGCGCGTGAGCAGGTCCGGATCTCCCGGCCCGGCCCCGACGAGCCAGACTTCGCCCCGCTCGATCAGATGGGGCCTGATGGGATTGCCCCCCATGGGATCGCCCGCCATCAGGCCGCCACCCGCAAGCTTTCCGGGTGCGCGATCAGGATGCGCTCACCTTCAAGGCGCACGGCAATCGTCGGCGTGCAGCCCTTGTCCTCGCCCTGGGCCTCTCCGCTGGCGAGCGCGATGTTCCAGTTGTGGAGCGGGCAGGCAACCGAGTGGCCATGGACGATGCCCTGGCTGAGCGGCCCCTTCTTGTGCGGGCATTCGTTGACGAGCGCGAAGACCTTGTCGTCGCCGGTGCGGAAAACCGCGATTTCCTTTTCGCCCGTGATCTGCACGGTGCGCGCCCCGCGCAGGGGAATGTCGGACAGGGTGCCGATGTCGATCCAGTCGTTCATATGCGTTACTCCGCTGCCGCCAGTTCCTGGGGTGCCAAAGGTTCAAGGTGCTGATGCAGTTCGGCCTTGTGACCCGCCGCGCGTTCGGCCCAAGGGTCTTCCTGGCTGAAGCTCTGCGAGTAGAGGAAGCGGGCGCGCAGTTCTTCGCGGCCGGTGTCGTCCTCGACGATCCGCTGCTTGATGTATTCCACGCCGACGCGCTCGATCCACGGCGCGGTGCGCTCAAGATAGCGCGCTTCCTCGCGATAGAGCTGGGTGAAGGCGGCGCAGTAATCGAGCGCCTCCTGCTCGGTCGCGACCTTGCAGAGGAAGTCGGTGGCGCGCACGTGAATGCCGCCGTTGCCGCCGACATGGAGTTCGTAGCCTGAGTCCACGCAGACCACGCCGAAGTCCTTGATCGTCGCCTCGGCGCAATTGCGCGGGCAGCCCGAGACCGCGATCTTGAACTTGTGCGGCATCCAGGATCCCCAGGTCATCCGCTCGGTCTTCACGCCCAGCCCGGTAGAGTCCTGCGTGCCGAAGCGGCACCATTCGCTGCCCACGCAGGTCTTCACCGTGCGCAGCGACTTGCCATAGGCATGGCCCGAGACCATTCCGGCCGCGTTGAGATCGGCCCAGACGGCGGGCAGGTCTTCCTTCTTGATGCCGAAGATGTCGAGCCGCTGGCCGCCGGTCACTTTCACCATCGGCGCGTCGTACTTCTCCACCACGTCGGCAATCGCGCGCAGTTCGCGCGGGTTGGTAAGGCCGCCCCACATGCGCGGGACCACCGAATAGGTGCCGTCCTTCTGGATATTGGCGTGCATGCGCTCGTTGACGAAGCGGCTCTGCTGGTCGTCCACATACTCGCCGGGCAGCGCGCAGAGCAGGTAGTAGTTGAGCGCCGGACGGCAGGAAGAGCAACCGTCGGGCGTCGACCAGTGGAGCTTGTGCATCACTTCGGGGATCGACTTCATGTGCTGCGCCACGATCTCGCGCCGCACGTCGTCATGAGTGAAGCTGGTGCACTTGCACATCGTCTTCGGCCCCGACTTGACCTCTTCGCCCAGGGTCAGCGCCAGCAAACTCTCGACAAGGCCGGTGCAGGAACCGCAGCTGGCCGAGGCCTTGCAAGTGCCGCGCACGGCATCGAGACTGCATGCGCCCGCCGCGATCGAGGCCACGACCTGCCCCTTGGACACGCCGTTGCAGCCGCAGATCTCGGCATCGTCAGGCAGCGCCGCGACCGCCGCCAGCGGGTCGGCGCTGCCGCCCGAAGCGAAGGCCTGGCCAAGAATGAGGAGGTCGCGGATTGCCGAGACGTCCTCGCCCTTCCTGAGCAGATCGAAGTACCAGTTTCCATCCGCCGTATCGCCGTAGAGCACCGCGCCGACGATCTTGCCGTCCTTCACGACCACGCGCTTGTAGACCCCGCGCGAGGCGTCGCGCAGCACGATGTCCTCGCAGCCCTCGCCGCCCGAGAAGTCGCCCGCCGAGAACACGTCGAGCCCGGCGACCTTCAGCTTGGTGGACGTTACCGATCCGCGATAGCCGCTGTGCCGGTCGGTCAGGCCGTCGGCCAGGCTGCGGCACATGTCCCAGAGCGGCGCGACGAGGCCGTAGACGTTGCCGTCATGCTCCACGCATTCGCCCACGGCCAGGATGTGCGGGTCGCTGGTGACCATGTGGTCATCGACCTTGATCCCCCTGCCCACGTCGAGACCCGCCTCGCGCGCCAGTGCCGTGGAGGGACGGATGCCCACCGCCATGACGACGAGGCTGGCCGGGATCTCGCGCCCGTCCTTCAGACGCACGCCTTCGACTTTGCCCTCGCCCATGATCTCGGCCGTGTCCGCGCCGGTCAGGATGGTCTGGCCGCGCGCTTCGAGCGCGCTCTTGAGCAACCAGCCCGCCGCTTCGTCGAGCTGCCGCTCCATCAGCGTGGGCATGAGGTGGATCACGGTCACTTTCATGCCCCGCAGGGTCAGGCCGTGGGCGGCCTCAAGGCCGAGCAGCCCCCCGCCGATCACCACCGCGTCGCCGCCGTCCGCCGCGGCTTCGAGCATGGTGTCCACGTCCTTCATGTCGCGGAAGGAGATGACGCCGGGCAGGTCCTTGCCGGGAACCGGGATGATGAACGGATCGGAGCCGGTGGCGATCAGCAGTCGGTCGTAGCGAACCTTGCGGCCCGACTGCGCGGTGACGGTCCGCCCCGGACGGTCGATGGTGACGACGGGATCGGACGTGACCAGCTCGATGCCGTTCTCGTCATACCATTCGCGCGTGTTGATGACGATCTGGTCGAAGGTCTTCTCACCCGCCAGCACCGGCGAGAGCATGATGCGGTTGTAGTTCACATGCGGCTCGGCGCCGAAGATGGTGACGCGGTAGCGCCCCGCGTCGCGCGCCAGCAGTTCCTCCACCGCGCGGCACCCGGCCATGCCGTTTCCGACCACCACCAGATGTTCGCGCACATCGGCCGAAGGCACGATAAGCGCGGTCTCATAGTCCGTCGAACGCTCGATCCCGTCCTGAAATTCCATCCCCGTGACTCCAGAAAACTGAGGGAGAAAAAGAAAAAGGCCGCCATCCGGACCCTCGGTTCGAAAACCGAAAGTCTGGATGGCGGCCTTGCCATCATTCGCGCTTCTGCGGCCCGTCAGTGGATCGCATCGGCTATGGTTTGGAAGGACAGCGTCGTCCTTTGCACTGCACCATACGGCTAAACGGCATGGTGCTCAAGCGATTCCGTCGCGCCTGACGTCAATAGGCCCAATCGAGCTGAATCCAGTACTTATCCGTGTCTGTCGCCATTTCCCGCGCGTCGTAATGGGCATAGCGCAAGGAAACGGCCGTCTTGCGCACCTTCGCAGATGCGAGAAGATCGATCTCGTTGCCGTAATGCTGGCCCAGTCGATCGCTGTCGAAACGGTGCCAGGTCGCCTGAACCGACAGGCCGGAGAGCGGCCCCGCCTGTTTCCAGCCATAGCCACCGCCGAAATAGAGATCGCGCAAGCCGTTCGCCGGAGTCGTCAGGAACTTGTCCGCCCACCCCTGGAACTTGAAGTTGGTGCCGAGCGGCGTCTGGAAACTGGTGAACGGCAAGCCCTTGCTGGCGCCCAGCACCTCGTAACCGGCATTGAGCTTCCAGCCCTTCACATCGAGCAGGCCGTCCGCAAGCCAATAGTCCGCCGCGTAATCGTTGGGGTTTCGGTGATAGTCGGACTGCCGGGCGTAGCTGGCCTGATAGGCAAGCTTCACCGCCGGGCCGAACGCATGGCTTCCCGCGAGCCGTGCTCCGTAGGTCTGGCTGGACTGCCGGAAAGCCTGCACGGCCGCCTCGTCCTGATCGACGAGATAGGCAAAGCCGGTCAAGGTGCCGAGCGGCGTGACGTAGGAGAGATTGCCGAGGACGTTGTCGCCTCCGACTGCCTGCTGACGTGCGCCCGCGCCGTCGATGCCCCAGATCGTGCGCACACTCCAGGCGTAGGAGATATCCAGCTTCAGCCCCCTGATAGGGGTGATCTCGGCGCGCACCGCATCGAAAGTCTGCGCATTGTCGCGAAAACCGACATTGCCGACGAAGCGCTCGTCATCGAGCGTGATCTTCTGACGTCCCGCCGTAAGGCTCAGCGCCTTCGTGCGATATTGCAGCTGCGCGACATAGAGCGCCACGTTCTGCGGATCCGCGACCAGCGGCCGCGTCGCCGCGCCGTTCAAACCGTCGTAGTAGTGATCCACCGCAGCCAGCGTGCCCTGGCCGATGACGGTCGCGCTGATCGCGCCGCTGGCGGCAGTTACGCCGCCCCGCACCCGCAAGGTCAGGGCGTCGGCTGCCTGGGAAAGCCCGTCCTGATCGACACGTTCGTAGCGCGCCCGGGCTTCGGCCACGGGCTTCAGCGTCATTTCCTGGGCGCAAGCCGGCCCCGCGGCGGCCAATGCGGCCGCCGTTCCGATGAGATATCGCATGAAGTTGACGTCCCCCCTTCGAGACGAACGGGGCGGCGGCCTTGCCCGGCCGCCGCCTCCTCTCCGATCAGATGCGTGCTGCGGTGTTCCAGCGGGCGCGCCAGCGGCCCTTGACGGCGGCCACGCTCGCCAGTGCCATCACGGCCAGTCCTGCGAAGATCAGGAAGCCGGGCGCGAAGCTGCCGGTCATCTGCTTGGCAAGGCCGAGCGAACTGGCCAGATAGAACCCTCCGATGCCGCCCGCCATGCCGACAAGCCCGGTCATCACGCCGATCTCGGCCTGGAAGCGCTGCGGGACCAGCTGGAAGACCGCACCATTGCCCGTGCCCAGCGCCAGCATGGCCAGCACGAACATGCCCAGCGCGCCCGGCAGGCTCACGGCGTTGGCCACGCCCGCCAGGGCCAATGCAGCAACGAAGTAGACCGCCATCAGCGCCTTCACCCCGCCGATGCGATCGGCCAGCGCGCCGCCCATCGGCCGCACGAGCGAACCTGCAAAGACGCAGGCAGCCGTGCAGTAACCCGCCACGATCGGCGTAAGGCCGAACTGGTCGGTGAAATAGATCGGCAGCGAGGCGGCAAGGCCCACGAAACCCCCGAAAGTCACCGCATAGAAGGCCATGAGCCACCAGGCGTCAGCCTGCTTGAGCGGTTCGAAATAGTCGACCAGCTTTCGCGGCGCCGGCTGGTTAGGCGAATCCTTTGCCATGAGCATGTAGACGACGAAGACCAGTGACAGCGGGATGCAGGCAAGGCCCAGCACGGCATTCCAGCCAAACATCTTGGCAAGCATCGGCGCGAAAAGCGAAGCGAGCACGGTGCCCGAATTGCCCATGCCGGCAAGTCCCATCGCCTTGCCCTGGTGCTCGGCCGGATACCAGCGGCTCGCAAGCGGAAGCGCGATCGCGAAGCTCGCCCCTGCAAAGCCCAGGATCACGCCGAGCGCCAGGGTTCCCGCGAAGCTGTTCACGCCCATGAACCAGGCGAAGAACAGACCGGCAATGACGATGAGCTGGCTGATCGCGCCTGAGCGCTTGGGTCCGATACGGTCGACCAGCAGCCCGTTGACCACCCGCAGCAGGGCGCCGGCGAGTGTCGGCGTGGCGACCATCAGTCCCTTTTCGGCCGAAGTCAGCCCCAGCGTCCTGGCGATTTCCGGCGCCAGCGGGCCGAGTAAGACCCAGACCATGAAGGCAAGGTCGAAATAGAGGAAGGCTGCGATCAGGGTCGGCGCGTGACCGGCCTTCCAGAAGCTGGTCCCGGCCTCCGATGCGCCGCCGAGATCGGCCGATGCGTTGTCGGCCTGTCGGCCCTCTGCGTCACGTTTCCAGTAAGCGGTTGCCATCGTCGGTTCCCCATAGAGCGGGCACGAAAAAAGCCGCAGGCCGGACGTCACCCTTGGGTGAGCCCGGTCAGCGGCTTTGCTGCGAATATCGGTGAGGATGGCGCCCCGCCCTTGGAGCAGCGCATCCGGTAGTCACGCGTCTTCGCGTGAGGCCCTCATCATCATGCGATTCGCGTCATGTTGCAAGGCACAAAATTTGGCGCCTGGTCAAAGGATGCCTGACCAGCGTTGCCCAGGCAGCGAATCCGCCACTTTCCACTGCCTTCGGCAAGGCGATCAACGCAGTTGCACAAAACCCGCAAGGTAATCGTCGATACGCTCGGGATCGAATACGCGCCCGTCGAAGAACCTGTCCGGCCCCAATGTCAGGTCGCCCTTGCGCGATCCCACGGCCAGCGGCGAATGGACGGCGCCTTCCAGTTTCATGCTCGCGCCCGGCATGGGCACATCGCTTCCGGCCAGGGCGCGGCGGAAAACATCGGGACGGAACACCGCTCCGGCGCGCGCGGCGCTGTCGGCCGAGTGCTCGACCATGCCCCAGCGCACCAGTTGAGAATAGATCCAGAGCGCCTGGCTGCGCCAGGGAAACGGCGTGGCCTCGCGCGAGAACAGCATGAAGTCGGGATTGGGGATCGCCGGTTCGCCTGCCCGGTTCACCATTTCACCGGCCAGGGCGCGGCGGATCAGGTCCGCGGGCTGGTCCACATAGCGCGGCGCGGCGAGCAGATCCGCCAGCGCGCTGTGATTGTCCGGCTCGTCGCACCAGGCTGCCGCGCGGACCAGTGCCCGCAGGAGCCGATCGACGGTCTCGGGGTTCTCCTCCATCCAGTTCTGGCGGAAGGCGAGTACTTTCTCCACGCCGCGCCGCCAGATCCGCTCGCCCACGGCGACGGTTTCGGCAAGCCCGGCCTCTACCGCCGCGCTGCCCCAGGGTTCGCCTGCGATGAAGCCGTCGATCTCACCGGCGTGGAGCGCCTCGACCGTCAGCGACGGCGGCAGCACCCGCAAGACGACATCGCGGTCGGGATCGACACCGGCGCTGGCCAGCCAGTAGCGCAGCATCAAGGCATGGCTCGAAAAACGATGGACCACGCCGATCACCGGCTTGCGCCGCCAGAGGCCGATCGCAGCGGCAAAATCGTGCGCCGTGCCCAGCGGATCGGCCAGACGTCCGGCGAGGTCCGGGTCCAGCGCGGCCGCGAAGTCCTTGGCCATGACCAGCATGTTGCCGTTCACGTTCAGCTTGTAAGGGGCGGCCAGCGCGGCGGGTTGCTGGCTGAGGCCCAGCGTCACCGCCACGGCCAGCGGCGCCAGCATGTGCGCGGCCTGCACCTGGCCATAGACCAGACGATCGCGAAGAGTGGCCCAACTGGTCGTGCGAACGAGGTCGAGCGAAAGCCCCTCTTCCTCGGCAAAGCCCCGCTCCTGCGCCACGGCGAGCACCGCCACGTCGGTGAGCGGCAGGAAGGCGATGCGCAAGTTCGTCGTCATAGTCCCCCTCCCAGAAGGTCGCTGGCGGTAATCAGGGCCTGCGCCACGTCCACGATCTTCTTCCCCTGGTTCATCGCGCTCGACCGCAGGAGCGTATAGGCGTCCTGTTCCGACAGGTTGCGCTGCGCCATCAGGATGGACTTGGCGCGATCGATCACCTTGCGGTCCGAAAGCGCATTGCGCGCCTCGTCCAATTCGGCCTGGATCCGGGCGAAAGCATTGAAGCGCCGCACCGCCAGCTCAAGCACCGGCTTCACCCGCTCCTTGCGCAACCCGTCGACGACATAGGCCGAGACACCCGCATCGATGGCCGCACCGATCATCGCCTCGTCGGACTGGTCCACGAACATCGCGATGGGCCGCGCGAGCGCACGGCTGACGCTGAGCATTTCCTCCAGAGTGTCGCGGCTGGGACTGCCAAGGTCCATGAGCACCACGTCGGGCGCCATCCGTTCGAGGCGGGCCACGAAGGCGCCGCGCGGCGGGACGATATGGATATCGTCGTACCCGGCCTCGCGCAGGCCCTCTTCGAGAACCGTCGCGCGCAATCCGCTGTCGTCGATGATGACGATTCTCATCGAGTGCCCAAATTCCATCGAAGTGAAGCCCGTCTTTCGCGCCGCACATTGCCGAGGCGGCTTGCCACGTCAACGACAGAGCAGAAATAGCGGCGAACAGTCTTCCCGTTAAAAAGCCGTCCCGCAATATGTAAAAACATTTGTCTTTTTCCCGGAAGCCGTGTTTCTTGGTCAAACAAGGCCGAAGCGGCATAGAGGGGCAGGGGATGATGAAACGGACGAAGCGTTCTGCGCAAGCAGTTCTGGGCATGGCATGCGCGGTTTCCTGGCTGGCGGTGTCCGCTTCGGCAGGGGCGCAAGTGGCTGGTCCCTTCGATCTCCGGCTTATTCCCGCGGCGCCGACGTGGTCCAGCGACCTCTCCGTGCCGGCGGGCGATTGGACGCTCTCGTTCCGCGCCGCGCTTGAAGCCGGCAGCGAAGGCACTCTGGTCGCGTTGGGAGACGAGACGGCGGCGCAGCTTTCGCTCTCCATCGCGGCGGGACGGCCCGTTCTTTCCGCCGGCGGGCAGTCCGCGCGGGGCGGCGCCCTGAGCAAAGCGGACGCCTGGCACCACTACGCCATCGTCTCGGCAGGCGGCAGCCAGCGCCTCTTCGTGGACGGACGCCTGGCCGCGACCCTGACGCAGCCGCTTGCGGGAGCACCCGGCAAGCTGCTGGTGGCGCCATCGACCCAGCCCTCCGGCGGCATTGCCGCGCGCCTCGTCGGGCTCCGTATCGATGCCGGAGCGATGTCCCCGGCCGACTTGCGCAAGGCCGCCACAGAAGGCCGCGATCCGGCGCTGGTCCAGTTCACCGAAACGAGTGCCCGCTGGCCGCTTCAGGTGAAGCAGATGCAGGGGCAATTGACGCCCCAGCCCCCGGCTACACTCCCGCGCAGCGCGGCCGCGCCGGACAAGCCCATCGCGAAGCCCGTCGCGCCAACGTCCGCGCTCGTCGCCCAAGGCGATGCCGCGTGGACGCTGCAGAAATGGACGCTCGCCGAAGCGCCGGCCGTGTCCGTTGACGGCAGCACGATCTCGCGCCCCGGCTTCACCAGCGGCAAGTGGTACGCCGCAACCGTTCCCGGGACGGTGCTGACCACGCTGGTGGATCGCGGCGTCTATCCCGACCCGGCCCATGGCCTGAACAACCTCGTCATTCCCGAGAGGCTGGCGCGGCAGGACTACTGGTACCGCACCGAGTTCGAACTGCCCTCAGAAACATCGGGCAAGCATTTGGAACTGTTGCTGAACGGCGTGAACTTCAGTTCGCAGGTCTGGGTAAACGGCGTCGAGGTCGGCACGACCCGAGGCGCTTTCGTGCGCGGCCGCTTCGATGTTTCGGCCTATCTCAAACCCGGCCGCAATGCCGTGGCGATCCGCGTTTCGCCGCCGCCCCATCCGGGCCACGCCCATGAGGAATCGCTGACGTCCGGCGTGGGCGAGAACGGCGGCGCCATGATGCTGGACGGCCCGACTTTCGGCGCTTCCGAAGGCTGGGACTGGATCCCCACCATTCGCGACCGACAGACAGGTCTCTGGCAGGACGTGCAGCTGCTCGCCTCGGGCGACGTCCAGATCGGCGATCCGCAAGTCGTCACCACCCTGCCCCGCGCCGACAATTCCGTGGCGAACGTCGAGATCACGGTTCCTGTCGAGAACCTGTCCGACCAGCCCCGCACGGCAACCGTGCGCGGCGCTTTCGACGACGTGACGGTCGAGCGGTCGATCACCATACCCGCGCATCAGTCCGCAGCGGTGCGCTTCTCGCCAGACAGCGATGCGGCCCTTGCGGTACGCAATCCGAAGCTCTGGTGGCCGAACGGCTACGGCGACCCGGCGCTGCACCTGCTGCATCTGACCGCTTCGGTGGACGGCGCCAGGTCCGACGCGAAGGATCTGCGTTTCGGCATGCGGCAGGTGACGTACGAGATGTCGCTGGTGGACGAGACCGGCAACCTCGACCGGGTCGTCATAGACTTCGAAAAGGCCCGCGCGCTCGGCCAGCAGATCGTCGACGAGCGACACGAGGCGATCCGGCAGGTGCGCGGCGGCTGGGCCTATTCCTTTGCTCCGGGCGCCGACAAGTCCCCAGCCGTCACGCCGATCCAGGGCGACGAAGCGCTCTCGCCCTTCCTCGTCCTGCGCGTCAACGGCGTGCGGATCGCCGCGCGCGGCGGCTCGATCGGCATGGACGATTTCATGAAGCGGGTCGACCGCCAGCGGCTGGAGCCGTTCTTCAAGCTCCACAAGGACGCCCACGTCAACGTCATCCGCAACTGGGTGGGCCAAAACACCCAGGCCAGCTTCTTCGACCTCGCGGACGAATACGGCCTGATGGTCATGAGCGACTTCTGGGAATCGACGCAGGACTACAACATCGAGGCCGAGGACGCCGGGCTGTTCCTCGGCAATGCCACGGACGTGGTCCAGCGCTTCCGCAACCACCCTTCGATCATCCTGTGGTTCGGCCGCAACGAAGGCGTGCCGCAGCCGATCCTCAACGAGGGCCTGGATGCCATGCTGCGCAAGGAAGACGGCACCCGGCTCTATATGGCCTCTTCCAATCGCATCAACCTGCACGATTCCGGGCCCTATAACTGGCGCGCGCCCGAAAAGTATTTCACCGAATATTCCAAGGGCTTCGCGGTCGAAGTTGGCACGCCTTCCTTCCCGACGCTGGAATCCTGGGAACGCGCCATCCCGGCAAGCGAGCGCTGGCCGATCAGCGATACCTGGGCCTATCACGACTGGCATCAGACCGGGAACGGCGCGGTGAAGAGCTTCACCGATGCCATGGACCGTGAATTCGGCAAGGCCACCAGCCTGCCGGACTTCGAGCGCAAGGCGCAAATGCTGGAGTACGAAAGCTATCGCGCGATCTTCGAGGGCATGAATGCCGGGCTCTGGACCGAGAATTCGGGACGCATGCTCTGGATGACGCAGCCCGCATGGCCGAGTTCGGCCTGGCAGATCCTGTCTTCCGACTATGACACCCATGGCGCATTCTACGGGATGAAGAAGGCCTCCGAGCCGGTCCACGTCCAGATGAACCTGCCGGACCACAAAGTGATCCTGGTGAACAACCGGATGACGGCACTGAGCGGCGTTACGGTGCGCGCGGTGGTCCAGGCGCTCGATGGCCGGCAACTCGCGGCGCAGGAAAAGAAGCTCGACCTCGTCGGCGGCAAAGTCGGCGATGCCTTCACGCTCGACCTGGCGCCCTTGACGGCATCCGGGCCGGTCCTGATCCGCCTCGAAGCGCTCGACACAACGGGAACACGCCTTTCCGACAACTTCTACTGGCAGGCCACCAGCGACGAGGCGCTTCAGGCCCTCAGCACAATGGCCCCCGTCCCGCTCACAGCGCAAGCGCGGGCCGCGCAAGCTGGCGACGAAGCGAAGATCGAGGTCACCTTGAGCAATCCGGGCAAGACGGCTGCAATCCAGACCAAGCTGACCTTGTTCGACGCTGCCGGCAAACAGGTCCTGCCGGCCTATTTTTCAGACAATTACATCTCGCTCCTGCCAGGCGAGACGCGTAACGTGACGATCACTGCCCCCAGGGATGCGGCCGGAAGTTCACCTTCCGTCAAGCTCCGCGGTTGGAACGTCGCACCCCGGACCATCGCTACAGGAAAATGACCTTGCGACTGAAGACCCTGCCCGCTTTTTCCGCTGCCGTCGCCACCCTTGCCGTCGCCGCCCTTGCCGTCGCGGCCCCCGCCCTGGCCCAGGCTCCGGCCGTTTCGACCCTGCCGGTCCAGACCGCCGCGCAGGCCGCGGACCTGCGTTTGCGTACGGACTGGGCCTGGAGCGCGCGCTACCGCGAGGCGAATGCCACCGATGTCGTGGGCACCGTGAAGCCCCGTATCGTCCTGATGGGCGATTCCATCACGCAGGGCTGGTACGATCTCGATCGCGCCTTCTTCACGCCCGGCAGGATTGGGCGCGGCATCGGCGGGCAGACCACCTCCCAGATGCTGCTGCGCTTCCGGCAGGACGTGATCGACCTCAATCCGCAAGTCGTCCAGATCATGGCCGGAACCAACGACATCGCCGGAAATACCGGACCGATGACCGACGAGCAGATCCAGGCCAACTTCCGCTCCATGGTGGAAATGGCGCAGGCTCACGGCATCCGCGTGATCCTGGCCTCCATCCCGCCCGCCGATCTGTTCCCCTGGCGCCCCGGCCTGGATACGGGTCCGCGTATCCAGCGGATCAACGCCTGGCTCAGGACTTATGCTGCCAAAACCGGATCGGTCTATGCGGATTACTGGACGGCCATGAAAGGCACCGGTCTCGGCGCACGCGAAGGGCTGACGTCGGATCACGTCCACCCGACCCCGGCCGGCTACGAAGTGATGAACAAGGTGGCCGAGGCCGCCTTCACCCAGGCGCTGGCTCTGCCCGCCCCGCGGCCGCTTGCCGCCGCCCGCATACCGTGATCGCCGCAATGCTGCTCGCGGCTTCGGCTGCGAGCACCCCCGCCCCGGTCGTCGAAACCGATGCCGGGACGATCCAGGGGGAAGCGACGCCGGACGGTCGCAGCCTGTTCCGCGGTGTTCCCTTCGCCGCTCCGCCGATCGGCGACTTCCGCTGGCAGCCGCCTCAACCCGTCGCGCCGTGGCAAGGCGTGCGAGAAGCGGTGCGCTCGGCTCCCGCCTGCATGCAGGTGGACTATGGGTGGAACCACGGGGCGGCCGCAAATCAGTCGGAAGACTGCCTCTACCTGGACGTCGCCACCCCTTCCCTGAAACCGAACGCGCCGCTGCCGGTCATGGTGTGGATCCATGGCGGTGGCAACCGCGCCGGTAGCGGCGCGGGAACGGTGGCCTCTCCCATCGTGCGCCGCGGGGTGGTGCTGGTGAGCCTGCAATACCGCCTTTCCGCGTTCGGCTTCCTCTCGCATGCCGCCCTGGGGACGCACTCGGGCAACTATGGCCTCATGGACCAGCAGGCCGCCCTGCGCTGGGTCCGCGCGAATATCGCCCGCTTCGGCGGCGACCCGGCCAATGTCACGATCTTCGGGGAATCGGCAGGCGCTCAGGATGTCGGGCTGCAGATGCTTTCACCCGGCGCGAAGGGGCTTTTCAGCAAGGCCATCGCCGAAAGCGGCACGCCGGGTTTCGGTCTGCCGCCGCGAAGCCTGGCGCAGAACGAGGCGCTGGGCGAAACCATCGTGCGCGCCGCCGGAGCGCCGCCTCACGCCAGTGCCCGGCAGCTTCGCGCACTTCCCGCCGACGCCCTGCTCCGTGCCAGCGACGCCGCCGACGTTCCCGGCCTGGACGACAAGAGCTTCATCTGGCTGCAGGCCGTGACGGACGGCACGGTCCTGACCGAGACGCCCGCGGCCGCCCTGTCGCGCGGCGTGGGGCGAGAGATTCCGCTACTGATCGGCAACAACCTCTACGAACTCGGGCTCTACGGCGCACCGGAGCGTGCCATCGCACGGGGTTTCGGTGCCAATGCCGGCAGGGCCATGGAGGCCTACGGACTTGTCCAGGGCAAGGCACCTCCGGCCGACCTCAACTTGCGGCTGGCCAACGACCTTACCTTCCGTTGCCCTTCGCTCCATGTTGCCGCGGAGCGCGGGCGATCGGGCGGCGCAACGTGGCACTACCAGTTCGACCTCGATGGGCCGGACGCCAAGCCCGTGACCCATGGCTCCGAAATCCGCTACGTGCTCGGCGATGAAGGCGCTTCCGATCAGGCCCTCGCGCCGCTGGCCGCCTATTGGGTGAACTTTGCCCGCAGCGGCGATCCCAACGGCGGCGCCTTGCCCGCATGGCCGCGCTTCTCAAACGAGGCCCGCTCAATGGAATTCACCGCCACCGGATCCAGGGTCGTTGAGAAGCTCTCGGCCGAAGTCTGCGCCCTTCGCACGGCGCCCTGACACGTCACGAAGGCGCCGGTACTTCCTCCGGATCCCAGAGCAGCGCCGCGCCGCGCACGCCCGAGCTGTCGCCCCAGCGCGCCGGAACCACTGTTCCGGCCCACGCGCCCGAGAACGTTCGGGCCTGAACCGCTTCGGCCAATCCTTCATAGATCTGACCGACATTCGACATTCCGCCGCCCAGCACGATCACGTCTGGATCCATGAGGTTGGCCACCACGGACAGCCCTCGCGCCAGTCTGTCTCGGTAGCGCCGCAGCGCTTCCTGCGCCGCTGCATCGCCATCCCGCGCGGCCGCCACGATTGCGGGAGGATCGAGATCGCGCCCCGTCGCGGCCTTGAATGCGCGCTGGAACCCCGTTCCCGAGACCCAGTTCTCAAGGCATCCGCGCAGCCCGCACCAGCAGGCGGGCGCCGGCAGTTCATCCGGGCCGGGGTCCGGCAACGGCATGTGCCCGACTTCGCCGGCCAGCCCATGCGCACCGCCAACCACCTTGCCGTCCAGCACATAGCCCGCGCCGCAACCCGTGCCGACGATCAGCCCGAAAACGGAGGCTTTCCCCGCTGCCGCGCCGTCGATCGCTTCGGACAGGGCGAAACAATTGGCATCGTTGGCAAGCCGGACCTCCCGGCCCAGCGCGGCTTCGAGATCGAGCTGGAAAGGCTGACCGTTCAGGCACGCCGAATTGGCATTGCGGATCAGTCCCGTACCCGGCGTGAGAGACCCCGGGGTGCCGATCCCGACAGTCCCCCGGCGGCCAACTTCCGCTTCCACAGCCGCCACCAGATCGCGCAGCGTCGTCAGCGCCAGATCGTACTTGTCGGGTGTCGGTATGCGGCGGCGGTGCAGGACCTCACCGTCCTCCGAGAGAGCGGCAGCCTCGATTTTCGTCCCACCGTAATCGATTCCAATCCGCATGGTCACGCAGCAGCCCGCTGCATGGGTGGGATCTTCGGCATATTCCTCTCCGGCATTGGATCATGTCATGGGACGGAGATGGAGCTGGCGCGCCGGTTCACCCGGTCATGCCCCACACCGCTTCGATGTCGCGGCATGATGGCATGGCGGATGAATAAGACAATTTCTTTTTTATAACTCTTCGGATCGACCCGCCTGCATCAGGATGGCATCCGAAGGAAGCAGTTGATCGAGGAAGGGCAGGATCGCCGCGCCGATCGCAGGGGCCTCCGCGGGCATCTGCCCGGGATGGACCGGCACCCGGTTGGGCATGGGAACCTGGGCCAGGGCCGCGTCGATCCGGGCGCTGAGCCGCTCGATCAGCGGCACCGGAAGGCGCCCGCCAATCACCACCGCATCGGGATCGAGCAGGCAGGACACCGCCACCAACGGGCCGGTCAGCGCGCGGGTGGCATCGGCGATCCATTGATCCACCGTGGTCGCCATGACCGGATCGAGCGCGAGGAGATCATCGAGCGATTTCAGCGGACGACCTTCGCGCAGAAGACGCTCCTCGATGGCGGACAACGAGACAGTATCCTGCACCACCGCCCCGGGCTCCGCGCCGCCGGCATCCGGCATGAGCCCGATCTCTCCGCTGCGCGAGCGCGCGCCGCGATAGTAGCTGCCGTCGACCACCGGCCCGCCGCCCAGACCGGCGCTGATGAGCAGGTAGAAGAAGCTCGGCCGCTCCTGTCCGCCCACCCCTTGCGCCTCGCCCAGTGCCGCCGCCGCCGCGTCGTTGTCGACGTGGATCGGCCAGGGCAGAACCTCCTTCAAAAGCGCGGAAAAGTCGACTTGCGACCAGCTTTCGTAACCCTCGGGCTTGTGCGGCAGGACGATCCCGCCCAGGTCGTCAGGGCGCGCGACGCCGACGCCCAATATCCGTTCACGGTCGATCTTGCCCGCGGTCAGCACGCCTTCCAGCTCGGCCGAGATGATGTCCACCACGTCGGACGGCATGGCGAAACGGACTTCCCGAGTCACGCGGCTGCGGACTTCTCCGGCCAGGTCGAGCGCCACCAGAGTGATATGGTCGCGATCGACATTGAGGCCGATGGCGAAGGCGCCGTCGGGGTTGATGGCAAGGCGCAGCGCCGGCTGCCCCCGGCCGCCATGCTTGCGGCCGATATGCGCGATCAGTTCCATCTCCCCGAGGCGCGAGGTGATGTTGGCGATCGTGGGCGCCGTCAGCCCGGTCTGCTTCGCCAGGGCGATACGCGTAGTCTCTCCGCTCAGGCGAATGGCCTGGAGCACGATGCGCTGATTGTAGTCGCTGGCCCGGGCCAAATTGGTACCGGAAAGCGAAACGGCCAGTCGCTTGCCGCGGGTTTCTCCCGAATCGGGAGCGGTTACAGTGCGATCCTCTCTTTTCATGGTGCCAAGGACTACAACCGGAACAGTCCCCTAACTAACAAAAAAGAAAAAATTTAAGTTGACCGCTTTTTGCTTTGAGCGGATGTGTACCGCAACACGAGTCACAAAGAATGCTCGTACCAGGAGAGGAAAGCGGCGCTCATGACCGCTGGGTCGACGCCCCTCTCCGAACCAGCGAGGCACGCATAGCGCGTGAGAGGAGAGGAAATGAGGGGAATGAATCAGCACAGTTTCGTGCGTCGCAGTGTCCTGATGGCCGCGACGTCGATGGTCGCCCTGGGTTCGGCGCATGGCGCCTTGGCTCAGGACGCCGCGCAGCAGGGCGCGCCCGTCGTCACGGGATCGGCCACCAGGCTGGCCGTGGCGGAACAGGCCGGTAGCCCCGCCACCGCCCAACCGGGAAGCGAACCCACGGGAAGCGACATCGTCGTCACCGGTATTCGCGCCTCGCAGGAACGCGCCGTCAACATCAAGCGCAATGCCACCTCGGTGGTCGATTCCATTTCCGCCGAAGACATCGGCAAGCTGCCCGACGTCACCATTTCCGACTCTCTCCAGCGCATTCCGGGCGTGCAGATCCTGCGCAGCGCGGGCGAAGGCTCGACCATCAACATCCGTGGGTTGCCGCAGGTGACCACGCTGCTCAACGGCGAAGCCTACCTCGGCGCGCAGTCGATCACCACGATCCAGCCGAACTTCAACGACATCCCCTCGCAGCTCTTCGCCGGCGCCGATGTCATCAAGTCCGCCACGGCCGATTCGCTCAATGCCGGCATCACCGGCACGGTCAACTTGCGCACGCGGCGCCCCTTCGACCTGAAGGAGGGCGTGACGGTCGCTCTTGCCGCGGAAGGCGCCTACGGGGACAAGACCAAGCACAAGTTCGATCCGAACTTCAACGGCCTGCTGTCCTGGCACAACGACCGCTTCGGGGTGATGGTCTCGGCCGCCTATTCCGACGTGCGCCTGTCCAATTCGCACAACGGCATCCAGGAAGGCTACGGCGCCGCGCTGCATGACGAAGGCACGCAGGACGCCACCTCCACGAACGGCTTCTCGCCCGCGAACCGCCCGCGCGGCACGGTGGTGGCCGGCGGCGTGGACGTCAACGGCAACGGCAATTCCAACGACGCCTTCATCGTTCCCCAGGGCTTCACCGGCTGGAACAAGATCAACCAGCGCCAGCGACTGGGCATCAACGGCTCGGCGCAATGGATGATCAACGACGCCCTGACCCTGACGGGCGACGCCTTCTTCACCAAGCAGACCGAGCATGACCGCACGGCCGGCTTCCAGATGCAGGACGTCAACTGGCAGGCGGCGGAATTCGTGCCCGGCGAGTCGCGCGACACGGGAACGACCGTGGTGGGCAAGGACGGCCGGACCTACAATCTCAACACCACGCAGGTCTACAACTACGACCTCGGCAACTTCGATTCCTACGCCCAGACCGACCGCTACAAGTCGCAGTCGCAGAACTACAACCTGGAACTGAAGTTCGACAACGGCGGCCCCTTCAAGGGCAGCCTGCGCGGCATCTATGGCAAGGCTCACCAGTATTACGACCAGAGCTACTTGCAGTTCAGCATGTCGGACGGCCAGCAGTGGCAGCCGGGCGGAATAGGCCACTATCCGGGCGGCGACCGGGTGTTCAACCCGAACGGCTACACGGTCAATACCATCGCCGGCCTGAACTCCCTTCCGGCCGTGGTGGACTTCACCGGCAACAAGCCGGTCTTCACCCTGCCCTCGCAGCTCCTGAGCGAACTGGGCGACATCAGCAACTATGCGCTGAAGACGATGTCTTCCGAAGGCAATTATCGCCGCAACGGCGACCTCAAGGTCGTGCGCGCCGATGGCTCCTATGAAGCATCGCCCGAACTGACGGTCAGCTTCGGCGGCCGCTATTCCGAACGTTCGGTGAACGACTACGAATTCGACCGTGCGGCACCGCTCTATGCCGGGCAGGCCAGCGATCCCAACGGCTGCCTCGTCAAGTGGAAGGCCTTCGACGTGCCGATGAGCGACAGCTCCTGCAGCGCGGGCGACGCTTCCGGCTTCTACACGGCGGGCCTGACGCGCCTTGCCAACGACCCGACCCTGGGCGGCCGCGTCAAGCTGTTCAACCCGGGCGTGGCCGGCGTGCCGAACATGTATGTGCTCGACCCGAAGGCGATGGACAACGCGCTGGCCTTCCAGAACGAGTTCTACCCCGGAAACGTCGAAGTCATGAACCCCGGCGCTTCCTTCAACGTGGGCGTCAAGCAGATCTCGGGCTACGTCCAGACCGACTTCCACGGCGATTTCTTCGGCGTGCCTTTCTCGGGTAACGGCGGCGTCAAGGTGATCAACACCCGGCTCGACATCACCCAGTACGTCACCGGCGGGCCGCAGCCCTACGGTCTGGCCAACGAGCTGGGAGGCTCGGTCGACACCAAGCGCAGCTTCACCGACATCCTTCCGGCCTTCAACGTCGCCTTCGACTTCGCGCAGAACCTGAAGTTCCGCTTCGCCTTCTCGAAGACGATGACCCTGCTGGACCTCAACCAGTGGGGCGGCGGCCTGAACCCCACTTACGCCATCGACACCAGCGTACCCGGAACGCCGATCTTCCGCGTGACCGGCGGTAGCCAGACGGGCAATCCCAACCTCGATCCCTGGCGCGCCACCAACGTGGAAGGCTCCCTCGAATACTATCTCGGCCGGGGAAGCCTGCTGAGCGTCGGCGCCTTCTACATCGATGTCGACAGCTTCATCCAGGCCGGCAACGAGAACCGTACCGACCTGCCGGACAACGACGGCGTCGTTCGCGGCCGCACGGTCTCCATCAGCACCCCGGTCCAGGGATCCGGCGGCTCGCTGAAGGGTATCGAGGCCGGCGCCAAGATCTCGTTCACCGATCTCGGCTTCGTCCCCGGGTTCCTGTCGAACTTCGGCATCGACACGAACTTCACCTTCTCGCCTTCGAACACCGGCGACAAGGACCTGGCCGGCAAGAAGATCCCGTTCCAGGACAACTCGAAGATCCAGACCAACGCTGCGCTGTTCTACCAGGACTCGCATTTCCAGGCGCGCGTGGCCTGGAACTACCGTTCGGAGCGTGCGGTCCAGTCCAACTTCGGCGGCATCACCGGGCTCGAACTGTACCAGGCGCCCACCAACTACGTCGATGCCTCGGTCAGCTACGACATCACGCCGAACATCACGATCTACGGCCAGGGTTCCAACCTGACGGGCGAGTACGAGAAGTACTACCTCACCTGGAAGGACCAGAAGGCCTACAACAATATCTTCGAACGCCGCTTCACCATGGGCGCGCGCGTCAAGTTCTAAGCTCCTCCCTTTCTCCCCCGCCCACCTCCTCCGGGCGGGGGGGATCCTTTTCCGGCTCGGCCCGACAGGGTAGACCCAGCCCGGGGAGTTTCCTGCGATGACAGACAATGCGATCCGTTCCATCCTGATCGTCGGCGGCGGCACCGCCGGATGGATGACGGCCAATCTCCTGGCGACCCGGCTGCGGCGCCTCCCCGTGCAGATCACCTTGGTGGAATCTCCCGATATCCGCACCGTGGGCGTGGGCGAGGCCACGGTCCCGGCGATCCGCGATTATTTCCGCGCCATCGGCGTCAGCGAATTCGACGTGATGCGCGCGACCCAGGGCACGGTGAAGCTCGGCATCGAGTTCCGCGACTGGTCCCGGCCGGGCACGAACTTCTTCCATCCCTTCGGCCGCTACGGCGTCGATGCCTTCTCGGTGCCGTTCCACCAGTTCTGGCTCAAACGGCGCATGGCCGGTGACGACACGCCGCTCTCGGCCTATTGCCTGGCGACCGAGGCGGCCATGCGCAATCTCGTGGTCCTGCCGCCCGAGCAACCCGCCAACGATCTGGGCGTGTTCGACTGGGCGATCCATTTCGACGCCGGACTTTTCGCCCGCTTTCTCTCGCAGCGCGCCCGCGAGGAACTGGGTGTCGCCCATGTCGAAGGCACCATTGCCGGCGTCCATCGCGGCGGCGACGACGGACGCATCGCTTCCGTCACCCTCACCGGCGGCGACACCCTGGAAGCTGACCTGTTCATAGACTGCTCGGGCTTCCGCAGCCTGCTGCTGGGCCAGGCACTCGAAGTTCCTTACGACGACTGGACCCACCTGCTTCCCTGCGACCGCGCCGTGGCCGTGCCCTGCACCCATGGCGACGCACTGACGCCCTATACCCGCAGCACGGCCCTGTCCGCCGGATGGCAATGGCGCATTCCGCTCCAGCACCGCGTCGGCAATGGCTACGTCTATTCGAGCCGCCACATTTCCGACGACGAGGCCACCGCGACCTTGCTCTCGCGCCTTGAAGGCGAGCAACTGGCAGAACCCAACATGCTGCGGTTCCGCACCGGCCATCGCACCCGCGTATGGGAAAAGAACTGCGTGGCGATCGGTCTGGCGGCGGGGTTCCTCGAACCTCTGGAATCCACCTCGATCACCCTGATCCAGAGCGGGGTCGAGCGGCTGCTGGCCCACTTCCCGGACCGGGATTTCGAACCCTCGCTGGCGGACGAGTTCAACCGCATCACCAGTCTCGAATATGCGCGTATCCGCGATTTTCTGCTGCTGCACTATTGGGGCAATCGCCGGCATGGCGAACCGATGTGGGACGCATGCCGCGCGCTGGAACTGCCCGAGACCCTGGCCAGCCGCGTGCGCGCCTTCGCAGGCGGCGGGAAGCTGCCGCGCTACGAATGGGACTCCTTCCAGCCGCCGAGCTGGCTGTCGATGTACGCCGGGCTGGACATCCTGCCCCCACGCCATGATCCTCTGGCAGACCAGCTCAGCGCCGAGGAACTCGGCGCGTCTTTCGCCAAGATGCGCGAAGCCATCGGCCGGGCCACGGCGCTCGGCATTCCGCACGACGAATTCATCGCCGAACATTGCGCCATGCAGACGGACATTGCACGATCCGCACAACCAGCGCCCGTCTCCATAATCTAGGACCACTCGATGCCTCGTACTCTTGCCGTGTTTCTTGCCCTTGGCGCTGCGAGCCTGCCGATCGCCAGCGCGCTCGCGCAGGAGGCATCGCCTGCCGCCACTGCGCATCCCGAACTCTGGCCCAAGGCCAGGAGCACCGGCCTCGTCGATCCGGAAACCGAAGCGAAGATCACCCGGATGATGGCCGAGATGTCGGTGCGCGAGAAAGTCGGGCAGATGATCCAGCCCAGCATCGCCTCGATGAAGCCGGAAGAACTGCGCGAATATCCGGTCGGCTCGATCCTGGGCGGCGGCAACGATCCGCCGCTTTCGGGCAACGATCGCGGCCCCGCCAGCGACTGGATCGCGACGGCCGAAGCCTTCCGCCAGATCTCGATCGAGAAGCGCCCCGGCCACGTGCCGATCCCGGTGATCTTCGGCATGGATTCGGTCCACGGCAACTCCAACGTCTTCGGCGCCACCATCTTCCCGCACAACGTCGGCCTGGGCGCTATGCGTGACCCCGCGCTGATGGAGAAGATCGGGCAGGTAACGGCCGCCGAAAGCGCCGCCTCCGGCTTCGACTGGGCCTTCGGGCCGACCGTCACGGTGCCGCAGGACGACCGCTGGGGCCGCAGCTATGAAGGCTATTCCGAGCGGCCCGAAATCACCCGCGAATATTCCGCCGCGATGGTGCGCGGGCTTCAGGGGGCGCCGGGCAAGAGCCGCATCCAGAACGGCAATGTCGCCGCATCGATCAAGCACTTCCTGGCCGACGGCGGCACCCATGGCGGCATCGACCAGGGCGACGCGCAGATCCCCGAAAAGGACCTGATCGAGCTTCACGTACCCGGCTACGTCAGCGGTATCGATGCCGGGGCGATGACGGTCATGGCCAGCTTCTCCTCGTGGAACGGCGTCAAGAACCATGGCAACAAGTCACTGCTGACCGATGTGCTGAAGGGCCGCCTCGGCTTCGACGGCTTCACCGTGGGTGACTGGAACGCACACGGCCAGATCCCCGGCTGCACCAACGGCAATTGCCCGCAGACGTTCAACGCCGGCCTCGACATGGCGATGGTGCCGAACGACTGGAAGGACCTGTTCAACAATACGCTGAAGCAGGTTCAGGACGGCACGATCCCGATGGCGCGCGTGGATGATGCGGTGCGCCGCATCCTGCGCGTGAAGTTCAAGCTGGGCCTGTTCGATCCCGCGCGTCCCTATGAGCAGCGCAGCGAACTCGGCAAGCCCGAACACCGCGCGGTGGCACGTCAGGCTGCGGCGGAATCGCTGGTGCTGCTGAAGAACAACGGCGCGCTGCTGCCGATCAAGCCGGGCCAGAAGGTGCTCGTCACCGGCACCCATGCCGACGATATCGGCATGCAGACGGGCGGCTGGACGATGTCGTGGCAGGGCACCGGCAACACCAATGCCGACTTCCCCGGCGCCACTTCGATCTGGGGCGGCCTCAAGTCCGCGATCGAGGCTGCGGGCGGCACTGCCACGCTGAGCGCCGATGGCAAAGTGACCGGGCCGAAGCCCGACGTCGCCGTGGTCGTCTTCGGCGAGACGCCTTACGCCGAAATGGTCGGCGATATCTCCACGCTGGAATTCCAGCCGGGCGACAAGCAGGCACTGGCCCAGTTGAAGGCGTTGAAGGCGGCGGGCATTCCGGTCGTCTCGGTCTTCATCTCCGGCCGCGCGCTCTGGGTGAATCCGGAAATCAATCAGTCCGACGCTTTCGTCGCCGCGT
>Ga0160437_1000185_pt1 | contig 35910 bp, 31 predicted proteins | sample HID1975I_E0MG_FD_108227 | JGI IMG/M metagenome (GOLD analysis project Ga0160437, IMG submission 108227) | Enriched soil microbial communities from UW Madison campus, WI, USA - HID1975I_E0 MG | ecosystem: Environmental > Terrestrial > Soil > Unclassified | place: USA: Madison, Wisconsin... | reverse complement strand
GCCGCGCGTAGTCCTCGCCGAGCAGGAAATCGCGGTTGCCGTGCATGAACGACACCGGCACCCCGCCGTCGGCCAGTGCCTTGATCTTTTCCGCCACGAAGGCGCCGGTGTCTGAGGGGTCGTCGTCGCCCACCCAGGCCTCGAACAGGTCGCCGAGGATGTAAAGCGCCGCCGCGCTGCGCGCCTCGCCGTCGAGGAACTGGCCGAACAGGCGCGTGATTTCCGGACGCGCCGGGTCCAGGTGCAGGTCGGAAATGAAGAGGGTCGCCATGCGCGCATTGTAGATGCGTTGGCCTGCCCGGCGTCCCCGCCGCATCGACACCCCGGGCGACGGGCGGCGCAGGGCCCGCGCTACGGTAAAATCGCGCGTTTCCTGCAATCTGGCGCACTCCATGACCTGCCGCACCCGCTTCGCCCCCAGTCCCACCGGCTACCTGCACATCGGCGGTGCGCGCACCGCGCTGTACTGCTGGCTGGAGGCGCGCCGCCGCGGCGGGCAGTTCGTCCTGCGCATCGAGGACACCGACCGCGAGCGCAGCACGCAGGGCGCGATCGACGCGATCCTGGAGGCGATGGACTGGCTTGGCCTCGACTACGACGAAGGCCCGATCTACCAGACGCAGCGCGTCGACCGTTACCGCGAAGTCGCGGAGCAACTGGTTGCGTCCGGCCATGCCTACTACGCCTACGAGTCGAAGGAAGAGCTCGACGCGATGCGCGAGGCGGCGATGGCCAACGGCGAAAAGCCGCGCTACAACGGCGCCTATCGCGAGCAGGGCGCGCCGCGCCGCGACGATCCCAACCGCGTCATCCGCCTGAAGAACCCGCAGGACGGCGTCGTCACCTGGGACGACAAGGTCAAGGGCCGGATCGAAATCGCCAACAGCGAACTCGACGACCTCGTCATCTTTCGCCCGGACGGCTACCCGACCTACAACTTCGCGGTGGTCGTCGACGACCTCGACATGAAGATCACCGATGTCGTCCGCGGCGACGACCACGTCAACAACACGCCGCGCCAGATCAACATCTACAAGGCGCTGGGCGCCGAAGTGCCGGCGTTCGCGCACCTGCCGATGATCCTCGACGAGCAGGGCGCAAAGCTCTCCAAGCGCACCGGCGCGGCCGACGTGATGCAGTACCGCGACGCCGGCTACCTGCCGCACGCGCTGCTCAACTATCTGGTGCGGCTGGGCTGGTCGCACGGGGACCAGGAAATCTTCTCGATCAGCGAGATGCAGTCGCTGTTCGACCTGCGCGACGTCAATGCCAAGGCATCGCGGCTGGACCCGGCCAAGCTCGGCTGGCTCAACCAGCAGTACCTGAAGAACGACGATCCGGCCGCGGTCGCCAAACACCTGGAATGGCACCTGCGTGCCGCCGGCTGCGACCTTGCCGCCGGCCCCGCACCGGCGGACGTGGTGGTCGCGCTGCGCGACCGCGTGCAGACGCTCAAGGACATGGCCGAGCGCGCGGCGGTCTGGTACCGGCCGCTCACCCAGTACGACGACAAGGCGGTGGCCAAGCACCTCAAGCCCGCGGCCGCCGCGCCGCTGCGCGACATGCGCGGGCGCCTGGCCGCGCTGCCGGAGTGGACGGCCGAGGCCATCGACGCCGCGTTCCACGCCACGGTGGAAAGCCTCGAACTGGGCATGGGCAAGGTCGCCCAGCCGCTGCGGGTGGCGATCACCGGCACCCAGGTCAGCCCGGACATCGCGCACACGGTGTACCTGGCCGGCCGCGACGAGGCGCTCAGGCGCATCGATGCGGCGATTGCGATGATTCCCGCCGAAGCCGGATAGCTGGCCCCGGCCCTGCAGGAGCGGGGGAAGCCGCAAGTTTTTGTCTTGCCTGCAAAGGATCAAACGCTCGCGGCTTCCGCCGCTCCTGCGGGTGCGGTTTTGCCGCTGGCTTGAGTCCCGCCGCCAACGCCACCATCATCAGGCTATGCCCAAGCACGCCTGCATCGACCCCAAGCACCATGTCCACGATGCCGAAGGCTTCGTGGCCGCGGTCGAGCGCGCCTGCCACGAGCGCGGGCTGCGCCTGACGCCGATCCGGGCCCGCGTGCTCGGCCTGGTCGCCGAGGCCGGCCAGCCGATCAAGGCCTACGACCTGCTCGAACAGATCCGCGTCGGCAACGATGCCGAAGGCGCCGGAGCAGGCGCCGCCGCCCCGCCCACGGTCTACCGCGCGCTCGACTTCCTGCTCGCCAACGGCTTCATCCACAAGCTCGAATCGGTCAACGCCTTCGTCGCCTGCCACCACCCGAGCACGGCGCAGCACTCGGTGCCGTTCCTGATCTGCGACCGCTGCCATTCGGCGGTCGAACTCGAGGACCTCGACGTCGTCGCGCAGCTCGAACAGCGGGCGAAGTCGCTCGGTTTCCAGCCGCAGGCGCAGACGCTGGAAGTGCACGGCCTCTGCGCGCGCTGCGCGGACTGACCGGCGCGGTCAGCGCGACGAGATATATCCGGGATCGAACACCGGGCGTCGCCAGGCTGCGTAGGCGCGCCAACGCCGCTGCGGCGCAGCGGTGCCGAGGCCCGGCGCCGCTGCATCACAGGGCCGACTGTCAGAAGAACGCCCGCACGCCGAAGCCTACGCCGCGGCCCGGCAGCGGCGCCACGTCCTTGAGGAAGGAGGTGTGCACTCGCGCCTCCTCGTCGAGCAGGTTACTGCCGTCCAGGAAGACCTCCCAGGCGTTGCCGCCGGCGGTGTCCGTATGCCAGGCCAAGTGCGCGTCGACCAGCGTGTAGCCGGGCGTTTCGCTTTCGAGTTCTGCTACCCGGTCCTGGCGTGCGTATCGGACCGCGCCCAGCGAGGCGCGCAACGGGCCGCGCTCCCAGCGCAGCTCGCCCCCCACGCGCCAGGGTGCGATCCGCGGCAGGTTACCTTCGCGCGACAGTTCGACGGAGTAGTCGTGCGTGTGATCGCCGTGCGGAACTGAAAAGTCCAGCGTACGGGTGCCGCTGCCGGCCAGCTTCGCGCGCACCACATCGCCGAACACGCGCAGCGACCAGTCCCCGCTTGCGTTGTCGGCGAAGTTCCAGTCGGCCTCGGCCTCGGCACCGTTGAAGCGGGCGTCGTCCTGTGTCCAGGCGTGGACAGGGCCGTCGTGTTCCTGCACGCCGGTCTGTGCCAGGTAGATGAAGTCGGCGTAGCGCACGTGGTACAGCGAGGCAGCAAGCTTGAGCGGGCCGGCGTGCCAGTGCATCCCGAGCTCGGCGCGGTTGGCGGTTTCCGGGTCCAGATGCGGGGCACCCAGCTCGATGCTGCCCGTCGCCACGTGCAGACCGTTGGAGTACAGCTCCTCGGCGGTGGGTGAACGCTGCGCGCGATCGAGGCCGAACGAGAAGTGCAGGGCGTCGGTGGCATCCCACTTCAGAGCCGCCGACAGGCTGCTGGTACCGAAGTCGCGATCACCGCCGATCGCCGAAGGCTCGTCCACATCGATGCGGTTGCGGTCGTGGCGGGCGCCCAGCTCCAGCTGCAGCGCGTCGAACTTCCGCCGGCCGATCCAGAACAGTCCGGCGTCGCGTGAATCGGACTTCGGCACGAACGCCTCGTCGCCAACCGCGCGGAATTCGCGCTGCGCCCACTGCAGGCCGAAGGCACCGTCCCAGCCGCCCCAGGGTTTGTGGACCAGCTCCACGCGGCCCTCGCTTCCGTCGTTGTCGAATACGGTGCCGACTTCCTGGCCTTCGTACTCGGTGTGCGTGTACTGGGTGCGTGCCAGCTTGACCCGCAGCGAGGCGAAGGGGCCGAGGTCGTCGAGGCCGCCACGGACTTCGCTGCGGCGCTGGTCCATCACGATGCGCACGCCGCCTTCGCCTTCTTCGTCGGCGTGGTCATCGTCGTGATCATGGGCGTGGCCGTGGCCGTGGTCGTGGTCGTGTTCGTCCTCGCCGTGCTCGTGTTCGTGCCCGGGAACGCCATAGCGGGTGTTGAACAGGCTCACGCTGGCGCCGAGGAAGCCGCGATCACCCACCCACGACATGCCCAGCGCGCCGCTGTCCGTGCGCACCGCGCTGTTGGCCAGAGTGCCGCGGGTGGGCGGATCCGGCTCTTCGCCTTCCTCGGCCATGTGCGCTGCGCTCTCGGCGTAGCCGGGGATGTCGTAGTCCCCGGTCTCGCGGTGCAGGGCGTCGAAGTGGAACACCATGTTGCCGGACGCGGAGGTGCCGTCCAGCCGGGCCATGCCGGTCTTGCCGTCGTTGACGCTGTCGAAGCGCAGTTCGGCGCGGCCCTGGAGCGGCTGGTCGGTCGCGGCCTGTGGCACGCGGCCATCGACCACGTTGACGGCGCCGCCGATGGCGCCACTGCCGTAGAGCAGGGTGGAGGGGCCCTTGAGCACCTCGATCTGGTCGGCGAGGAAGGGTTCGATGCTCACCGCATGGTCGACGCTGACGGTTGATACGTCGCCCGAGCCGAGGCCGTCGCTGAGCACCTGCACGCGCGCACCGTCGAAGCCGCGCACGATCGGGCGGCCGACGCCGGGACCAAAATAGGACGACTGCACGCCAGGCAGCTTGCCGACGGTTTCGCCAAGTGAACTGGCCTTGGCCTCGTCCAGTCGTGCGCCGGCCAGTACTTCGACGGGGCGGATCAGGTTTTCCGCATCGTCGGCAAGCGGGGTGGCGGTGACCACCACCGAACCCAGGTCCTTGATGTGCGGGTCAGTCGTACTGGTGCCGTCCTCCGGGGCGCCCTCCGTCGCCGCCGGCGTGCCCGCCGGGGGAGGGGCGGCGAACGCGACGGGGGAGAGAGCGACGGCGAGCGCCACGGAGAGTACGGCGGGGACGGGAAGACGAGGGGAGGAGACAGGCATGTGAGGCGTGATCCTTTATCGACACGGTGTTTGAAAATGTTATAACATAACGTTTCTGGACAGGACCCCTGCCGCAAGTCACGATGCCCCCCGCATGAGCCCCCGCCTCCACACCCTGATCGACCGCTTCGGTGCCACCGGGTCGCTCGTCTGCGCCGTGCACTGCGCACTGCTGCCCCTGCTGCTGGCCGCCATTCCCACGCTTGGCGTATCGGCGTGGCTGGGGGACCGGTTCGAGATGGCGTTCGTGCTGTTCGCCAGCTTCATCGGCATTTTCAGCCTGGTCTACGGCTACCGCCGCCACCGCCACATCCGCGCGCTGGGCGTGCTGCTGGCCGGGCTGGCGCTGCTCTGGACGGGGCTGCTCTACACGCCCTGGCACCACGGATCACTGGCGCTGCACGCGGCGGTGATGACCCTCGGCGGGACGCTGATCGGCCTTGCCCACCTGCTGAACCTGCGCCACGTGCACGACGCGAGCTGCGCGCATTGACCCAATGCGCAGCATTGGGTCAATGCCAGAATCCGCTCCGCGTATTTTGGTCCCCCTTTGTGCCTCCATACCCCGCCCCTTTGGGGGCGCCCCCTGACTCAGGGGGCTGGGGTGCGTCGGGCAGGTTGGAGTCCCGGCGCATGGTAGAATCGCCGCCCTCGCGCGCGTCGCGATCCGTTATTTTTCAAGACACGATTCCAGGAGCAGGACATGGGCAAGGGCGACCGCAAGACCGCCAAGGGCAAGCGCTACAACGCCAGCTACGGCAATGCCCGCAGCAAGGCAACCACCAAGTCGGCCGGCACCGCTGCCGCCCCGGTGGCGAAGAAGGCCGCGACCAAGACCGTCGCCAAGGCGCCGGCGAAGAAGGTCGCCAAGAAGACCGTCGTCAAGGAATAACGCCCGCATTGCAGCCGCACTGCAGACGTGTACGAAAAGCCCCGCAGATGCGGGGCTTTTTCATGCGCGGCGCGGCGGCCCTGCGGGCCTGCCCCGGGATTCGCGCAACCGATTGGCCCGCCCGGACAGCGCGAAAATCATGACCAATGGTGCTGCAGGCCGGCACGCGATGGGGTTAACGTCGGCAGTGAACGAATGCCGATCCGGGGGAAGACCCATGGCCAGTACCGCGCAGAAGTTCCTCGTCGCCTATTCGGGCGTGCTCACCCTTGCGTTTGCCGCGGTCGTGCTGACCGGCGCGACATCCACGCGCAGCGCGAAGTTCGACACCATCGACGTGCAGCGCATCAACGTGCGCGAAGCCGACGGCACGCTGCGGTTGGTGGTCTCCAACAACGGACGCATGCCCGGCGGCATCTTCCACGGCAAGGAGTACCCGCATCCGCACCAGGGCGAGCGCGGCGCCGGATTGATGTTCTACAACGACGAAGGTTCGGAAACTGGCGGCCTGACGTTCCGGGGCGCAAAGGGCCCGGATGGCAAGGGTCGCGGCTCGGTCCACATGAGCTTCGACCAGTACGAACAGGACCAGACGCTGGTGCTCGAACAGGCGGATGGCGACGGAAAGCACCGGGCCGGCATGAAAATCCTTGACCGTCCGGAGGAATCGCTGGTCGGCATCATGTCCGAATATGCCCGGATCAGTTCGCTACCCGCGCAAGAGCGCGAGCGGCGCTGGAAGGAAGTCGTCGCCGGGCAGACGAAGAACTACCAGGGTGGTCCGCGCCTGTTCGTCGGCAAGGACGAGACCCGGGCAGCCGTCCTCGACCTGAAGGACGTGGACAACCGGACGCGCCTGCGGCTGCGGGTCGAGGCCGACGGCGAGGCAAGGATCGAGTTTCTCGATGCCGACGGCAAGGTGCAGCGCACGCTCGGTCCCGGGGACCTCCAGCAGCAATGAATCCGCCGCCGCGTGCGCGCCGTCTGCTGTTCGTCTGCAGCCGCAATCGCCTGCGCAGTCCGACCGCCGAGCAGGTGTTTGCCGACTGGCCGGGCGTGGAAACCGCATCGGCCGGCCTCGACCACGACGCGGAAGTGCCGCTCACGCCGGAGCTGCTGGCGTGGGCGGACACCGTGTTCGTGATGGAGCGCGCACACCGCGGCCGGCTGTCGCGCCGCTTCCGCGCGCACCTGGACGGCAAGCGCGTGGTTTGCCTCGACGTACCGGACCGCTACGCCTACATGGAACCGGCGCTGGTGGACCTGCTGAGGCGCCGGATGGCGGCCCACCTGCCGTCCGGATGAGTCACCCGGGGGCACGGGCCGCGGCTTCGCAGCCCGGCGGCGGCGCTCAGTGCGCCGCGCCGGCCTCGATCGCCGCCCACGTGCGCAGCAGGTTGCCGCCGAGGATCTTGGCGATGTCCTCGTCCTTGTAGCCGCGCGCCTGCAGGCCGGCGACCAGGTTCGGGAAATCGGCGGTCGTGCGCAGGCCGTCGGGCAGCTCGCCGTCGACGCCGTCGAAGTCGGAACCGATGCCGATGTGGTCGATGCCGATCAGCTTCACGCCGTAGTCGATCTGGTCGAGCACCGCCTCGATCGGCGTCTGCCGCGCCGGATGCGACTCCTCCCAGTCCTTTTCGAATGCGGCGCGGTCCTGCAGCGGCTCGCCGGCCGCCTTCAGCTCCGCATTGCGCTTGTTGAAGTCGTTGATCGCGCGGAAGTGCGCCTGGGTGTCGGCCGCCGACTCCGGGTTGACGAATGCCGTGCCGAACGGCACCTGCACCACGCCGCCCTTGTCGGCGATCGCCTTCGCCAGCTCGTCGCTGATGTTGCGCTCGAAGTCCGGCGTGAAGTGGCGGAACGCCGAATGGCTGGCGATCACCGGCACCGTGCTCAGCTTGATCGCCTCGGCCGCGGACTCGTCGGAGATGTGCGAGACGTCGACCATGATGCCGAGCCGGTTCATCTCGGCCACCACCTTGCGGCCGAACGGGCTGAGGCCGTGCCACTTGCGCTCGACCGCGTACGACGAGTCGGCGATGCGGTTGGGCGCGCTGTGGGCGAGGGTGATGTAGCGCACGCCGCGGTCGAAGAAGAACTGCACGTTGGCCAGGTCGTCGACGAGCGGCGCGCCGTTCTCCATGCCCAGCGGCAGCAGCACGCGGTCGTCCTTGCGCAGCGTGTCGACGTCGCCGGGCGAGCGCAGCAGCGCAAACTTGTCCGGGTGGCGCTGCGCCAGCGCCTCGACCGCGTCGATCATCTCGTTCGCCGCCTGCCATGCGTTGCCTTCGTCGTCCTGCCGCGGCGAGGTGTAGATCGACATGAACGCCACGTCCAGGCCGCCGGCGTGCGCCTTCGGGTAATCGAACTCGCGGCCTTCGGCTTCTTCGCCCAGGTCCTTCCAGCCGTCCATCAGCATGCCGGGGGCGTCGATGTGGGTGTCGACGATCACCGCGTCCTGCGCCAGCGCGCGCGCGGCGTCGGTGGCCTGCGCGGATGCGAGCGCGGGAACAAGGGCGAGCAGCAGGACGGGCAGGGTGCGGTGCATGGTGGCCTCCGGCGTGGGTTGAACTGCAGGGTTCTTGTAGGAGCGGCTGAAGTCGCTCCTACACGGAATCGGGTCGGGCTTGGACGATTCGACGGCCGCCAGCGTACACCGCTTCGGCCAGCCTGCCGCCGAGCCAGTAGCACAGCTCCGCCGGCTGGCGCACGCGCCAGCGCACGAAATCGGCGCGCATGCCGGCCCGCAGCGCGCCGCGGTCGTCGAGGCCGAGCGCGCGCGCGCCGTTGACCGTCGCGCCGCGCAGGGCTTCCTCGGGCGTGAGGCGGAAGTGGGTGCAGGCCAGCTGCATCGCTTGGCGCAGCGACAGCAGCGGCGAGGTGCCGGGATTGCAGTCGGTGGCCACCGCCATCGGCACGTTGCGCGCGCGGAACTCGGCCAGTGGCGGCAACTGCGTCTCGCGCAGCACGTGGAAGGCGCCCGGCAGCAGCACTGCCACCGTGCCCGCCGCGGCCATCGCCGCGACGCCGTCGACGGAGGTGTGCTCGACGTGGTCCGCGGACAGGCCTCCGAACTCCGCCACCAGTGCCGCCCCCTGGCCGTCGCTGAGCTGGTCGGCGTGCAGCTTCACCGGCAGCCCCAGCGCGCGCGCGGTTTCGAACACACGCCGCGTTTGCGCCAGGTCGAAGCCGATGCGTTCGCAGAACGCGTCCACCGCGTCCACCAGCCCCTCGGCGTGCAGGCGCGGCAGCCAGTCGACTACCGCGTCGATGTAGCCGTCGGCATTGCCGGCGAACTCCGGCGGCAGCGCGTGCGCGCCAAGGAACGTGGTGCGCACGCCGATGCCGAGTTCATTGCCGATGCGGCGCGCGACGCGCAGCATCTTGCGCTCGCCGTCGAAGTCCAGGCCATAGCCGGACTTGATTTCCAGCGTGGTCGCGCCGTCGGCGAGCAGGGCGCGGGCGCGCGGCAGCGACTGCGCCAGCAGTGCGTCCTCGCTCGCGTCGCGGACGTGGCGCACGGTGGACACGATGCCACCGCCGGCGCGGGCAATCTGCTCGTAACCGGCGCCCTGCAGGCGCTGTTCGAACTCGCCGGCGCGGTCGCCGGCGAACACCAGGTGGGTGTGGCAGTCGACCAGTCCCGGGGTGATGCAGTCGCCGCCGGCATCGACCGCGTCGCCGGACAGTTCGGCCGGCAGCCCGGCGCGCGGGCCGGCGAAGTGGATGACGCCATCGCGCCAGGCCAGCGCACCGTCCTCGACCAGCCCGTAGCCGGCGTCGCCGTCGAGCGTGACCAGCGTCGCATTGGTAAGCAGGCCGCTGGCGGCCGCGTGCACAGGGGCGTTCATCCGCCCGATTGTAGCCACGGTCGCGCCCGGCGCGCCGGCGGGAGAGAATGGCCGCCATGTCGACCCATGCCCATTCCGTCCAGCGCACGCCCGAGGGCTGGCGCACGCCCGGCATCGCCAACCTGCACTCGCACGCCTTCCAGCGCGCCATGGCCGGCATGGCCGAGCGCCAGAGTCATCCGGAGGACTCGTTCTGGACCTGGCGCGAGACCATGTACGCGATGGCCGCGCGCTTCGATCCGGACACGCTGCACGCCGTGGCGCTGCAGCTCTACGCCGAAATGCTGGAAGCCGGCTACACCGGCGTGTGCGAGTTCCACTACCTGCACCACGCGCCGGATGGTCGTCCGTACGAGGATCCCGCGGCGATGTCGAAGGCGCTCATCGCCGCGGCGCGCGACACCGGCATCCGGCTCACCCTGCTGCCGGTGCTGTACATGGCCGGCGGCTTCGACGGCCGCCCGCTGGGCGAGCGGCAGAAGCGCTTCGGCCATGATGTCGACGGTTACCTGCGCCTGTTCGATTCGCTCCATGCGATGCAGGACGACGCGCTGCGCGTCGGCTGCGCCCTGCACAGTCTGCGCGCGGTACCCGCCGACGCGATGCACGCGGTGGTGGACGCGCTGCCGCGCGACGCGCGCCTGCACGTGCACATCGCCGAGCAGGTCGCCGAGGTGGACGAGTGTCTCGCGATCCGCGGTGCGCGGCCGGTGGAGTGGCTGCTGGACAATGCAGCCGTCGACGCGCGCTGGACGCTGGTGCACGCGACCCACCTGGTCCCGAAGGAAACCGCCGGCATCGCCGCCAGCGGCGCCACCGTGGCGATCTGCCCGACCACCGAGGCCAACCTCGGCGATGGCCTGTTCCCGCTGCGCGACTACCTCGCGGCCGGCGGTGGCTGGGGCATCGGTTCGGATTCGCACATCTCGGTGTCGCCGGTCGAGGAACTGCGCTGGCTGGAGTACGGCCAGCGCCTGGCGACCCACCACCGCAACATCGCCGTGCGCGCGGATTCGCCGAGCGTGGGCACGACGCTGCTGCAGGGCGTGGCCGCGAGCCGCGCGCAGGCGACCGGCTTCGACGATGTCGACGACCACGTCCTGCTCGATGCCGCCGCGCCCATCCTCGCCGGTGCCACCGACGACGACGTCGCCGACCGCTGGCTGTTCAGCGGCAACCGCAACCTTGTGCGCGAGGTGGTGGTCGGCGGCGACCGCGTGGTCATCGACGGCCACCACCGCGACCGCGACGCGATCGCCCTGCGCTACGCAAAAGCGATCGACCAGCTCTTGTAGGAGCGGCTTCAGCCGCGAGCTTCCCCACGACGCGCACCTGACGTCCATCTTGTGTAGGAGCGGCGGGAGCCGCGAGCGCTTGCTTTTGCATTGCAAAGAAAGCAAAAGCTCGCGGCTCCCGCCGTTCCTACAGTGGTGGCGGGTTTCGCGGAGGGGCGTCAGGCGAACAGGTCGCCGCCGGCCGGCAGTGCGCCCTCCAGCGCCAGCAGGAACTGCTTGGTCGGCAGGCCGCCGCCGAAACCGGTCAGCGAACCATCGGCGCCGATCACCCGGTGGCAGGGCACGACGATCGGGATCGGGTTGCGGCCGTTCGCCGCGCCCACCGCGCGCACCGCCTGCGGCCTGCCGAGGCGGCGGGCCACGTCGCCGTAGCTCCAGGTCTCGCCGTACGGGATCTTCTCGAGCATCGACCAGACTTCGCACTGGAACGCCGTGCCGACCGGTCGCAGCGGCAGGTCGAACGTGCGTCGCGAACCGCCGAAGTATTCGTCGAGCTGCGAGCGCGTCTCGCGGATGACGTCGTTCTCGCCCTCGTTCAACGCGATGTCGCGCGGCAACGGATGCCGCGGCGTGCTGAACCAGATCGCGCGCAGATGCGTTTCGCTGGCGACCAGCAGCAGCGGGCCCACCGGGCTGGGGACATGGGTGGACAGCAGGGTCATCGGGCCACCTTTGCGTCGTCGCGTTTCCTGCGCGCGCGTGCCGCTGGACGCCCGGATCCTGTCGCCGGCGGTTCGCCACGCCCCGGCGCGTTCGCGCGGGAAGCGCGCGCGGCCGGTGCGGCCATCGCTTCGCGCCACAGTTGCAGGGTCGCGTAGCCGCGCCACGGCCGCCATGCCTCCGCGCGCGCGGTCAGCGCCCTGGCGGTCATGCGCGTGCCATCGGTCGGCACCGCCTTCTGCAGCACCAGGTCGTCGGCGGGGAAGGCGTCCGGATGGCCGAGTGCGCGCAGTGCGATGTAGTGCGCGGTCCACGGGCCAATGCCGGGCAGGGCAGTCCAGCGGGCGACAAAATCGTCGAGCGTGCGTTCGACGCGGAAGTCGACGCGACCGTCGAGCAGGGCGCCCGCAATCGTGCGTACCGTCTCCGCGCGCGTGCGGGTGATGCCGATGTCGGCCAGGTCCGCGTTCGCCAGCGCCTCGGGCGTCGGGAACAGGTGCGAAAGCCCGTGCATGGCATGCGCGTCCGGCAGCGGCGCGCCGAAGCGCTCGGCGATGCGCGAGGCAAACGTGCGCGCCGCGGCGACACTCACCTGTTGGCCGAGGATCGCCCGCACCGCGATCTCGAAGCCGTCCCAGCCGCTGGGCAGCCGCAGCCCCGGGCGCTTGCGCAGCAGGGGTTTCAGGACCGGGTCGGTGGACAGCGCCGCGGCGATCGCGCGCGGATCGGCATCGAGGTCGAACATCCGCCGCAACCGGCCGGAGATATCCAGCAGCCGTGGCGCCAGCGCTGCGTGCAGCTCCAGCTTCAACGCATGCTCGCCCCCCGGCCAGCGGCTCACGCGCAGCCAGCCGGGCGCGGGGTGGGCCGGATCGCCGGCGACCACGCGCGCGTAGCCGTGCCCGTCGACGTGTTCGACTCCCGGCAGTGCGCGTCCGCGCAGGAACGCGAGCATCGATTCGAAGTCGTACGGCGGGCGATAGCCCAGCCGCAGTACGAGGTGGTCGCCCGACTGCGCGCCGCGCGCGGCCGCCGGACGCCGGCGCAGTTCGCGCGGCGCCATCCGGTAGGCCTCCTTGAACGCCGCGTTGAACCTGCGCAGGCTGCCGAAGCCCGCGGCGAGCGCGACGTCCGTGACCGGCAGGGTGGTTTCGGTCAGGAGTTGCTTGGCGAACAGCAGGCGCCGGGTGCAATGCACCCCGGTCGGCGAAGCACCCAGGCGCTCGACGAACAGCCGCCGCAGCTGCCGTTCGCCCAGGTTGACGCGTTCGGCCAGCGCCGACAGCGGCTGTCCGGCCAGCGCGCCCTGCTCGATCAGCTTCAACGCGCGCGCCACCGCCGCGTCCCCGCGTCGCCAGGTGCCATCGGCGGGGGACAGTTCCGGGCGACAGCGCAGGCACGGCCGGAAGCCCGCGGTCTCGGCCGCGGCGGCATTGCGGAAATAGGTGACGTTGGCCGGCTTCGGGGTCGGTGCCGGGCAGACCGGCCGGCAGTAGATGCGGGTGCTGGTGACGGCGGTGAAGAACAGCCCGTCGAAGCGTGGATCACGACTCAGGCGGGCCTGTTCGCAGACCCTGGGTGGGGGCAGTGCGGTGGCGTCATGCGGTGACATGTCGGCAGGCTAGCACCGCGGCGACGGGCGAACTCGCCGGATCCGGACATCAACGTCCGGAGCAATCCGGGAGGGCACGGCGGCGTGCCCGGCCGTGTTCGGGAGGGGGAAGCCGGGGCGGGGACGCGGCCGCTGGCGGCGTCGGTTCAGTGCCCCGCGTCGCGCAAGGCCGGCAGCAGCGGCGTGATGTCGCCGTCGTTCGGCGCCGGCGCGACGTGGAGCAGTCGCGCCAGCAGCGGGTACACGTCGACGTTGTCGAAGGCCGGCACCTGCGCGCCGCTGCGGAACGCGGGGCCGCGCGCAATGAAGAGCGCATGCATCGACGCCAGCGCCGGGTCGTAGCCGTGCGAACCGCGCGGATGCTCGTCCGCGTGCCGGGCCATGAACTCGCGCGATCGCGCGTCCCATCCTTCGTGCATCTGGCACACGATCGGCGGGATGCGCGCATTGGTGCCGTAGTGCCAGCGCGCCGGCAGTTCTTCCTTGCGCCAGCAGTCGTAATGTTCGTGCGCGCCAAGCAGCTTGTCCGCGACGGCCGGCTCGTGCCCCGGTTCGGGCGCGATGCCCACCACCTGTCCGCCCGAGACGATCTTTGCCTCGTCCCTCGCAACCATGTCCTCGAGCGCGACGACGTTGCCGGGCGCCACCGTCGCCATGCCGTGGTCGGACACGACCACCAGGTTCATGCGGTCGAGCAGTCCGCGCGCGGCGAGGCCGTCGAGCAGGTGGCCGATCGCGGCATCCACTTCGCGCACGGCCGCATGTGCCTGCGCGGAATCGGGGCCGTTGCCGTGCGCGGCGGAGTCGACCATGTCGAAGTACAGCGTGACCAGTGCCGGGCGCGTGGCCGCGGGCTGGTCCAGCCACGCCAGCACCTGGTCCACGCGCGCATTGGCGCCCACGTCCTTGTCGAACGGCCGCCACTGCGAGGGCCGCACGCCGCTGATGGCCGCCTCGCTGCCGGGCCAGTACATGGTGGCGCTGCGCAGTCCGGCCTTTTGCGCCGTGATCCAGATCGGCTCGCCGCCCCACCAGCGTCCATCGCCCACGGCGTCGCGGTCGGACAGTGAAAAATCGCCCAGCTCTGCATCGTGCATCTGGTTGTGGACGATGCCGTGGTGGTCCGGGCGCAGGCCGGTGACGATGCTGTAGTGGTTGGGGAAGGTGAGCGACGGATAGGAGGGGATCATCCCCTGCGCCCGCACGCCCGCGGACGCGATGCGCGCCAGGTTGGGAGTGATGCCGAGGTCGAGGTAGTCCGCGCGGAAACCGTCGATGGAGACCAGCAGCACCGGATCGGGCGCATTTGCGGTCTCCGGCCGCGGCGTCGATGCACAGCCGGCAAGCAGGAGCAGCAGGAGTAGGAGGGGCGGGAAGCCGGCGGCCCGGCCACGGAGTCGGAGTCGGAGTCGGAGTCGGAGTCGATTGCGCATCGGACCATCATAAGCGTGGGCGATGACAGCCGGTACCGCGGGCCGGGCGCGATGCATGGAGCGGCTCCGCACCCCTGCACAGCCTGCGTTCGGGACAGCGGGCGTATGGTCATCGGCAGGGTCACCAAGGCCCGGCCCTCTCCCCCATGGAGGTATGCCATGAAACGTCTTTCCGTCCTTCTCCTCGCCGCGGGATTCGCATCGCTGGCGTTCGCGCAGTCGCAGCCGCAGCCGCAGCCGGTCGATGAAACCCTCCACCCCGGTGCCGCGGCCATCGGCACCGAAGCCAGCGACGCCGCGGCCGACGATCGCAACTGCCTGCGCCAGACCGGCTCGCTCATCACCGCCCAGGCGAACCGAAAGGCCGATCGCGCCGGCAAGTCCGGCAAGTGCGTGAACGCCTTCGGCCGCGCCTACGATCGCGACGACATCGAACGTACCGGTGCCACCAACACCGCCGACGCGCTGCGGATGCTGGATCCGGCGATCCACTGAGCATTGCCAATCCGCGACACCGACGCCCGGCACCGCCGGGCGTCTTCGCATGGGCCGCTCTCCGACGCGGCGGGAGAGGGCGGCGCAACCGGCAATGCCCGGTCGCGGTGCGATAATCGGCCGGTTCCCGCAATGCAGGCCGCGCCATGTCCAACCGCAACGATCCGTCCCGCAAGATTTCCGCGCCCCGAGGCAGCACGCTCAGCTGCAGGTCCTGGCTGACCGAAGCGCCGTTCCGCATGATCCAGAACAACCTGGACGCGGAAGTGGCGGAAAACCCCGCGGAACTGGTGGTCTACGGCGGCATCGGCCGCGCCGCGCGCGACTGGGACTGCTTCGATGCGATCCTGAAGTCGTTGAAGGAACTCGGCGACGATGAAACCCTGCTGGTGCAGTCCGGCAAGCCGGTCGGCATCTTCCCCACCCACGCCGACGCACCGCGCGTGCTGATCGCCAACTCCAATCTCGTCCCGCACTGGGCCACCTGGGAGCACTTCAACGAGCTCGATCAGAAGGGCCTGATGATGTACGGCCAGATGACCGCCGGCAGCTGGATCTACATCGGCAGCCAGGGCATCGTGCAGGGCACCTACGAGACCTTCGTCGAGATGGGCCGCCAGCATTACGGCGGCAACCTCAAAGGGCGATGGATCCTCACCGCGGGCCTGGGCGGCATGGGCGGCGCCCAGCCGCTGGCCGCGAGCCTGGCCGGCGCCTGCAGCCTCAACATCGAATGCCAGCAGTCGCGCATCGACATGCGCCTGCGCACCCGCTACGTCGACGAACAGGCCAGCGACCTCGACGACGCGCTCGCCCGCATCGACAAGTACACCCAGGCCGGCGAAGCCAAGTCCATCGCCCTGCTCGGCAATGCCGCCGAACTCCTGCCGCAGCTGGTCGAACGCGGCGTGCGCCCCGACGCCGTCACCGACCAGACCAGCGCCCACGATCCCGTGCACGGCTACCTGCCGATCGGCTGGAGCGTCGAGCAGTGGCTCACCGAACAGAAGCAGCATCCCGAAAAGGTCCGCGACGCCGCCAAGCAGTCGATGCGCGTGCACGTCGAGGCGATGCTCGCGTTAGAGAAGCAGGGCATCCCGACCTTCGACTACGGCAACAACATCCGCCAGATGGCGTTTGATGAAGGCTGCAAGAACGCCTTCGACTTCCCCGGCTTCGTCCCCGCCTACGTGCGCCCGCTGTTCTGCCGCGGCGTCGGCCCGTTCCGCTGGGTCGCACTCAGCGGAGACCCCGAGGACATCTACAAGACCGACGCCAAGGTCAAGGAACTGATCCCCGACGACCCGCACCTGCACAACTGGCTCGACATGGCGCGCGAGCGCATCGAGTTCCAGGGCCTGCCCGCCCGCATCTGCTGGGTCGGCCTCGGCCAGCGCCACAAGCTGGGCCTCGCCTTCAACGAAATGGTCCGCAACGGCGAACTGAAAGCCCCCGTCGTCATCGGCCGCGACCACCTCGACAGTGGCTCCGTCGCCTCACCCAACCGCGAAACCGAAGCGATGCAGGACGGCAGCGACGCCGTCAGCGACTGGCCGCTGCTCAACGCCATGCTCAACGTCGCCGGCGGCGCCACCTGGGTCTCGCTGCACCACGGCGGCGGGGTGGGGATGGGGTACTCGCAGCACAGCGGCATCGTGATCGTCTGCGACGGCACCGAAGCCGCCGACAAGCGCATCGCGCGCGTCCTGTGGAACGATCCGGGCACCGGCGTGATGCGGCATGCGGATGCGGGGTATGAGATTGCGAAGGCTTGTGCGCGGGAGCAGGGGTTGAAGCTGCCGATGGAGTAGGGGCGGGCCCCCGCATCTCTCTTACGCCCTGTTGTTGAGGGGTGTAACCATTACGCCTTCGTTTGATCGCGATAACGCTGGTCTTGAGCCGGTGGAAGGCCCGGTTCGATGGTTAAAACGCTGATTCCACAGAAATTTTCCTATTGAAAGATTCCTGTTGCGCAGATGCATACTCGGCGCAACGCCTCTGGGGAGAGGCCGAATAAGTAGTTAGGCGCGTTTGTAAAGCACACCTCCGCTTCAACCGCTACCCTTGTAGCTGACCCTTCCACCCGCGTTCGTCGTCCCGCAATCCACGCAAGGACTGAGACCATGCTCCACCTTTCGGCTCTTTACCGGGTTCCCACGGGTCTTCGGCTACTGACTGGCGCCAGGGCTGTAGGCACGGCTGTAGCACTGCCCTTGCTCCTCAGCTCTGGTTCCAAGCTCCAAGTCATGTTGGTTGGTGCAGCGGGTCTATTTGCAGCCTCCGTAGCCATCTTTGGCCGCAAGCATGCTGGCTCTCCAAGTACGCGGGCACGCGCCTAACAATTCGTTCAACCCGAACCCGCTTCGTTCCACCAACAACATGGCAGATAAAGCTTGCCATGTTGTTGGCTCCACTACGCAGGTCGGGTTAACTCAGACGTTAGGGCGCACAGGTGAGTACATCGAGCGTGCAACAAGAGTCTGATCCGAGATACCGCTTCTTCAATGAGGCTGGCGACTGCATTCCGCCCTTCATGGATCCCTCGTGGCGTGGATGCTGTCTCAATCGCGACCGATTTGATGCAACGATGATGCCTCGCTTCTTGTTCGAAGCGCTCATGGCCGCAGCAGGCTCCAAAGAGTTCAGCGTCGCCTTCTATACGCCAGAGCAACCTCCGGTTGTAGGCGTTGCGCCAGACTGGACCGCCTTCCGTGCCGTAGTCAGCCGTCCTGGCAACCAATCATTGGAGCACGTCCTTTCTGACACGTCAGGCAAGTGGTCCGTACTGTGTGAGCTAGATGTTGTCGTCTTGGGTGCTTCGCCAGAGCTTGCGGCGCGCATAGACAATGAGCTTAAGCAACACGGCACCAGCCTCGAGCAAATGACAGTCTGGGACTATCCAGATACGCTTTCCTCAGATCCAAGGTGTTCGTACATGCGGGCGGTCGTCGGGCTAGAGCCGTCGGGTGCGCCCTAACAATTTATTCAAGCCGACGCCGCTTCGCGGCGCGGCTTAATTCAGGTGTTAGGCCTCATGTCACTATCGCGACTACTGATCCTCTCTTTGGCGCTGATTGCCACGGCGTGCTCTTCAGCAGACGAGCCCTCCGAGGGCGTGATACGTGCCGCTGCCGACGCCGCGCGCGACGCAGTTTCAGAAGATATTGCAAGCGGGGTATCTTTCCGAGTTGTAGCTTTGCCGCCAATGAAATCTTGCTCTGTTTCAATCGCTAATGGGGAGCCGCACGGACATCTCGCGCACTCAGTACTGCAGGAAGCGACCCTGTCCATTGAGGCTACTGAGGGCCTAAGCATTTCTGAGCAGGCAGACAAGGACCTTACATTGCTTCTAGTCAGGACAGAGCGAGCAGATCCGAGAAGCCGTGCATGGGACATCCCGCCGTCGCTGTCTAGCGCACCTGGCGAGTTTTACATCGCATACGTCATACTTAGCGAGGATCGTCGCTACCTTGGCGGGGACCTTATCAAGTGCAAGCGCGAGTACAAACAGTGCGGCGAGCACATGGCCACTCGCACGTTACGCGTGTGCCAATCGCGTGAGGCCTAACAGTGCGTTCAAGCCGAAATTGCATCGCTTCGCCGTCAACATGACGGGAGGAGCTTGCCATGTTGCCAGCTACGCGCTGCAATTCGGCTTAACTTAGGCGGTATGCGTCTAATGACGTACTGCGATACTCCAATACGACAGTTCAAACTTACTACCGCCGCGCTCATCGCAGCTGCGGTAGTTTCGGCCTGTGGTGCGGAGAATACTCGCCAAGCCACCTCCTCGGCACTGTCAACTACCTTGTGCGACCTCCCCATGACACCGCCTCATCCCGGCGCCGTGGTTACCTTCAAAGCAATAGCGTCAACGGATCTACATCACGGCATCATGCTAAGGGACCCCGCGTGCCCGGACACAGGTCTGAGGGTTGGCCGACCTGAGGAGAGCGCAGACCAGAGCGTCCAGCACTTTGTCAATCAGTTGCGGTTGCTGGCGCCGCATCTGACTTGGCGCTCTGCTTGTGGCAGCTTCACCGGGCTCATCACGCTTAACGCTTCCGGCCAGCGACACGTGACGCTCTTGGCAGCGCATGACTTCCAGGAGGTCGCATATGAGCCTTAGCTGGCTGGGGCCTAACAATGCGTTCAAACTGACACCGCTTCGTTCCGCCAAGTACATGGTGCAACTTGCCATGTGCTTGGTCACTACGCGGCGCGATTTATCTTGAATTTATGGGGACGGAGGGGATTAATTCGGGAAATTCTCCAGCATGATTCCCTAGCACCATTGGTCGTCGCTTTGGTCGCGTTCTGACCGGGTGACGCTACCCCTCCGTCCAGGAACAGGGCCAGGTTCTAAGGTTTCCCCACGTTTTTCATGCCGTCAGGACCATGTGGTCGACGACGGCTCGAGGTGGTGATCGCATGCGGTCCAGCCACTTGGACACAGGCTCCAGCGGCCATCGTCGCACCAGCGCTTCGCGGCCAACGCGTAGGGTCGAGTAGAGCTTGCGCGTGCTGCGGATCGGCGCGAGCCACTGCGCGATGCCGGTGGCCTCGCATCCCAGGCCTGCGAGCCAGCTGACGAAGCTGGCCAGCGTGCTCACCAGCAGCAGGACCTGCAGACGCCCTCCGTGTCGGGTCAGACTGTCTTCCATGCCTTGACCGTAGCGATGTGATTTGAGATCGCGGAACGCGAGTTCGATCTGCATCCGCCGTGCGTAGAGGTTCACCAGTTGCCGTGCGCTGGGCGCTTCGAGTTCGGGCGAGGCCACGATCAACCAAGGCTCCCGCTCCCGTGCGGACGCCTTCAGGCTTGATGACGATCGAGAGGTCTTGGTTCGCATGCGCCGATTCGGGTTCGTCCGACCCTGTCGCGCCTTCGCGTAGACCACCAGGCGGCAATCGATCGGATCGCTCCGGTTTGCCAGCATCGGTGGCAACTCGCGTGGGGTCGTCGACGCCACGACATGCAACTGGCGGCTGTCGACCCATTGGTCGAGCCTGTCGGGCTCGTCCCGCGGCTTGACCTGCGTTCGGCCACGCAGCCGTCCCACCCAATGCCAACCGATTGCCGAGACTGCCCGAAACCAAGGTGTGCGGAAGCCCGCATCCGTCACCAGAATTGGTGTCACGTCTTCTGGCACGATGGCACGCAACTGCTGCAGGAAGCGCTTCTCCGCGCCGGGTGCGCCCTGTTGTCGGCCCGGCACGACCATGTCGAGCAACGTCAACGTGCGCCCACCGACGGGAACTGCAGCGCGTAGCAGACACCAGCTCTTGTCGGGCTTCAGGTCGGACCAGTCGATGACGATCACCGGCTGCGGACCACGCAACAGCCAGCGCGCCATCTCGTGATCGATTGCAGCACGCTCGGCATGGAGATGCCGGTTGCTGAGCAATCGATCAAACGCCTTGAGCGGTGCGCGGACGCGTGTCGCATCGGGCCATGCGCGTGCGACATCCATCAGCGTCAGCCTGCGTCCGTGAAGCAGTGCCTCGACCGCACGCAGCAGCGCTCGCTCACGCAGCGCATGCATCCTGGAAAGTGAGCGGGGAAGGCACTTCTGCAATACTTGGCTGGCGCGCATGGTCGTCAGTCCTTCTTCGGCTTAGTCACCTTGAAGGCTGCGCCATGCGCGCACTCCTTTCCACCCGGAGCGATGCAAGCCTCTGATCTTGCTGACGGAAATGTGGGGAAACCTCAGGGCCAGGTTCACTTTCAAGCTATTGCTAGCTGAGAAGTAAGCGTGCGCCCGTTTTTAGACGATGACTTCGCTGTGAGCACCGCGGGATGGGGTGAGCCCAAGGCGAAACCCATCGTGGTGCCGGATTAGCATGTCATCTCCAATCCCACCGATACTTTTCGGCCTGCAACGTGGCCGACAGGGCCTCAATCCAGGTAGTGCTCCTCGAGGAACTTCGAGCGGAACACCTGGGGCGGGGTGGGATAGTCGGGTCTGCCCGCGGGCGTGAAATCCATCAGGTTCCAGTAGGCCCACACGGTATCGACGTGGTTGGCTCCCAGTTCGGTTCCCCAGAAGTGGAAGATTCCGTCGTCGTGCTTCCTGAAAACGTGCATGACCGGGTACTGCATGTCGTCGGAGTCGCCCTGGCACCTGTAGTCGCGCTGGTAGGTGCAATCCGACCCGGACAACAGTTCGATCTGCGACCAGCCGCGCTTCTTCGCCCAGGCATTGATCCTGTCCGCCGGCGCCTTGGCGACGGCCGCGAACGCCGCATCGCGGGTGACCTGGTAGGCAGTACGGTCGAACCCGTCGACAAGCGACGTGCACGACGGGCAGGGATTGTCCCACTGCGGGCCGTACATGAAGCTGTAGAGCAGCAGCGTGTCCTTGTCGCCGAACAGTTCGGAGAACCGCACGCGCTGCCCCAGACGATCGTCCGTTGCCCGGACGAATTCGTAGTCCTGCTTGAGGCGCCCGCCGCGGGGCAGGAGGCGCCGCTGTGCGGCAACGGCCCTGGTCCTGTCGACCAGCGCCTGTTCCTCCGCCAGCAGGGCATCCCGTGCCGATCTGTATTCCGGCGTTTCGTTCGGATATCGGGGTTCGGTCATGGTTATCACCTCGGACGCGGCAGGTTCGGGCCGGATATACCAGGGCGGACCGGAACATGGCGTTAGACATAGGGGCCAAGTGCACTTTCAAGGCATTGCCAGCCGAGAAGTGAATCGGCCCCGTTCGGATCACCTCACCTGCGTTGCCGTTTCCGCGACGTCGCCGTTCTCGTACACGGTCAATGTTTGCGCGCCGTCCTGGCCGGGCGGCGTTGCGAACTCGAAGCGCAAGTTGCGCTCCAGCGCGAAGAAGCGGGTGGGGGTTTCCGCGCGCAGGGTGACGACGAGGTCGCCGGCGGTGAGCCGGAGGCCTTCGCCGTCGACCGCCACGAGGATGTCCGTGATGCGCTTGCCGGCATAGTGGCCGGCGTAGCCGGCGAGTACCTCGGGCGCCAGTGTGAGATGACTGGACGGCGGTACATGGGGCGCCGGGCCGTGGGCGTAGCTGAAGACACGCCGCATGCGCCACTGGCCATCGACCGCTTGCCAGAGCACGGTGAACCCGGCCTGGCCGTCGAGGCGCTCGGGCTTGCCGGCCTCGGTGAAGAAGAAGCGGTGCGTGCCCGAGAGCAGGCCGAACCCGCCGGCCAGCGGATCGAACCGCACGCTCTCAGCCACCGCCTCGCGACGCAGCCGCATCGCCGGCGTGCCGCAGGGACCCTTGCGCAGCGACTCGAGCACCGCGGCCTTGCCTGCGGTGAGGCCGGTGACGTCGTGGTAGAACTCGATGTCGTCGGTGAGCAGCCCGCCCATCGCATCGAAGTCGCAGGCGTTGTAGGCCTGCCAGTAGCGCGCATCGGCCGCGCGGATCGCCTGTTCGTCGCCGTCGGCGGCGAACGCCGTCGCGACGACGAACTGCAAGACGAAAAACAGGAGTACGCGCGGCAGCATGGCCTTCTCCATCGGATGTCGCATTGCAGCGCCAACCCGGCCCTGTGGCGCGGCCCGGAAGTCACGGTATCGCCGCCACCGGGTTCCAGGGGCCTACGCGGTATCTGAGAAGAATGGCGTCGGGTTCACTTCCCAACTGCCGAATTCGACGCTCAGGCCTCCGTATCCCGGCCGGCGTCTCCTTCCAGGTCCGCCGCGAACTTCTGCATCAGCCGCACCAGGTCGGCGACATCCTGCTTCTTCCAGCTGGCGAAGATCGCCCGCCCCATGCGTTCGCGCGCGGCGTCCACGGCGTCGGTCATGACCTTGCCCTTCGGGGTGACGGTTGCGTGGCGTACGCGGCGGTCGTGGTCGCCCGCCTGCCGGCTCACCAGCCCCAGGCTCTCGAGCTTCGCGACCTGCCGGCTGACGGTGGTGTAGTCGCGGCCGACGCGGTCGGCCAGGTCGACTACGCCGATGGGACCCAGCCGCTCGATGCCCACGAGGAGCGGGAACAGGGCGCGGTCCAGGGAAATGCCGGCTTCCCGCACCATCGCCTCGTCGCGCTGGGGCCGGTTCATGACGCTGACGATGCTCAGCAGGGCGCCGTGCAGGACCCGGATCTGGCGGGATATATGTGCATGTTGCACATTTTTCTTGGAAGGCATAGCATCGCTCCTGATTAAGTGCATATTACACATATGGAGCATCCATGCAGCAGCACGCCTCGACCGAAGTCCTCATCTGCGGCGCCGGCGCCGCCGGCCTGACCCTGGCGATCGACCTGGCCCGGCGGGGCATCGCGTTCCGCCTGGTCGAGAAGAACGACAGCCCGTTCGCCGGTTCGCGAGGCAAGGGGATCCAGCCGCGGAGCCAGGAGATTTTCGAGGACCTGGGCATCCTCGACCGGCTGGTCGCGACCGGTGGCCTCTATCCGCTGCCGCGGAAATATCGCGCGGATGGCAGCAGCACCGACCTGCCCTGGGGCGAGCAGGCCGAACCGACGCCCGCGGAGCCGTATCGGCTGGCGCTGCTCGTGCCGCAGTTCCTCACCGAGCGTGTGATGCGCGAGCGCCTGGCCGAGCTGGGCGGCGAGGTGGCGTTCGGCACCGAGCTGGTCGGCTTCGAGCAGGACGCGGACGGCGTTGTCGCGCGGCTGTCCACGCCGGCCGGGGAGGCGGTCGTCCACGCCCGCTACCTCGTGGGTGCCGATGGCGGGCGCAGCTTCGTGCGCCAGGCGTTGGACATCGGGTTTCCCGGCAAGACGCTGGGCATGCGCGCGGTGGTGGCCGACATCGCCCTCACCGGTCTCGGGCGCGATGCCTGGCACCAGTTCAGCGACGGCGACATGGGCGCGTTCCTGTCGCTGTGCCCGCTTGTCGGGACCGACCTGTTCCAGCTGCAGGCGCCGATTCCATCCGAAGGTGAGCCCGACCTCTCCGCCAGCGGACTGACCGGCATGGTGGTCGCGCGTACGGGCCGCGACGATATCCGGATCCATTCGGTCGCGTGGGCGTCGGCCTACAGCATGAACGCGCGGCTGGCCGATCGTTACCGCGTCGGGCGCGTGCTGCTGGTCGGGGACGCGGCGCACATCCATCCGCCCACCGGCGGGCAGGGGCTCAATACCGGCGTGCAGGACGCCTGCAACCTGGGCTGGAAGCTTGCGGCCGTAGCGAACGGCGGGCCGGAGGCGTTGCTGGATACCTACGAGGAAGAGCGTCGTCCCATCGCGGCCGACGTGCTTGGCCTGTCCACGCAGTTGCTCGACCAGGCGAAGCGCGGCGAGATGCGGCGCGGGCGGGAGGTGGACCAGCTCAGCGTCGGTTACGCGGGTTCGACGCTCGCGCTGGAACATCCGCAGCGCACCGGCGGCCTGCGCGCGGGCGACCGGGCGCCGGACGCGCCGATCCGAGGCGCCGCCGGCCAGCCGACGCGGCTGTTCGAACTGTTCAAGGGCACGCACTGGACCCTGCTCGGTCACGGAGTGGAGGGCGGCTCCGTAGCACCCCGCCGGGGCCTGCGTATCCACCGCTTCGGCGCACGCGGCGATGTGGTGGACGATGGCCACCACTTCCGCGATGCGTACGGGTTGGCGCCCGGCGACTGGGTGCTGGTGCGGCCGGACGGCTATGTCGGCGCAATCGTTTCGTCCGCCGATATCGGGACGCTGGAAGCGTACCTGCAGCGTGTTGGTATCGGGGACTAATTGTCCGGCCGCGCAAAGCTTGCGTGCCTGGTCGGGTTTTGCCTTGGGCCTGGAGGAAGTGCCTGACGACATCCCGATCATGGGGCCAACAGGCGCGGGTACTGCTGAACGGCGCGGAATGAAGCGGCGGTGGGCATCGGGGATAATGCGGCCTCCCTTCCCCCGGCCGCCTTGATGCTGAAAACGCTGATTGCCCGCCACTACCGGCCATTCTTCCTGCTCGCGCTGTACGCGGTGTATGTCGTCGTCCTGTTCGGGATCGTGGGCATCCGGGATCCCGGCGAGGCGGACCGCAGCCTGGCGCGACTGCTGACGCCATTGGTGGAGCTCGGGCTGGCGGGCCTGCTGTGCGCGGGCTGCATGCGCATGGCGTTGCGGGGGCGGCGCTGGCCTTGGCTGCTGCTGTCGACATTGATCGCCGCGATCATGGCGGTGGTGTACCTCGCGCAGGTCTATTCGCTGTACGTGTCGAGCAATTTCATCAGCGTGCTGGCGATGCAGAACGCGGATTCAGTAGCGTTCATCGAATCCACGCTGCTGCGGGTGGGCGCAGTGCTCGTCGTCGCCTGGGTGGTGTTGTTCTGGCTGGCGTCGCGCCTGGCCAGTTCGGTACCGACGGCGCAGCATGGCCTGGGCGTGCGCTGTCGCGTCGCCCCGTACGTGGCGATGCTTTCGGCTTGCGCGCTGGTGTTCACCTATCTGCTGTTCATCCAGGGCAACAACCTGCGGCTGGAACCCGAGTTCCGCCAGTCGCCGCTGGCCAACCTCACGGTGAACACCTTCCGGTTCGGATTCCCGGACGCGGCGGGCAGCGCGGTGGTGGCCGGCGGCGAGGCGGCACCCGACCGACTTTGCTTCGACTACAGCAGGCTGGACGCGGACTACCCGTTCCTGCGCAGGCGCGCGTTCGACAAGCCGTTGCCGTTCCCGGGCACCGCATCCGCCGGCAAGTCCAGGCCCAACATCATCGTCATCTTTGCCGAAGGTATTTCGGCGCGGCTGGTGGGTGCCTATGGCGGCGAGCCGCCCGGCTTGATGCCCAACCTCGACAAGCTGGCCGCGCAGTCCATGCGCGTGGACGATTACTTCAACCACACTGCGGCCACGTTCCGCGGGCTGGAGGGCCAGCTGTCATCGGGGTTCTCGTTCTCGGGCGGTGGCGGCAAGGAAGGCTGGATCCACGCCGACAACCGCGCGGCGCTGGCCGCCATCCACCGACAGACGATCCCCCGCATCGTCGGTAATGCCGGATACGACAGCTACATGTTCGTGCCGCACCTGCAGGAGCGACCGATCATCAAGATGTTGTCGACGCTTGGCTTCACCCGGGTATACGCCCAGCAGGCGATCGAGGGCGAACTGCTGGACGAAAAGGGGCGTGTACGTCCCGGCACCACGGGCCTGGATGACCAGAGCATTTTCCGCGGGCTGGTGGCGTTCCTGCAGAAGCGCGAGACCGAGGGTGACGGGCGGCCGTTCTTCGCGGCGACCTACAACATCGGAACCCACGCATTCCTGTCCGAATCGCCCGACGACGTGGCCTACGGGAAAGACGCGGGTCCCATCCTGGACAAGATGCACAACTTCGATGCAGCGTTCGGGGAGTTCCTCCGCTACTTCCTGGCCAGCGGGTACGCGCGCAACACGCTGCTGGTGGTGACCGCCGACCACGCGACCTATCCCGAGCCGGCGTACCGCGAAGTGGCCGGCGACGACCTCAAACCCTATTTCGTCGATCGCATCCCGCTGCTGGTCCGTGACCCGGACCACGCGCTGCCGCAGACGTGGGACGCGCAGGGCCGGAACTCGCTGGACCTGGCGCCGACAGTCCTGCATCTGGCGGGCGTGCAGTCGCGGCGCAATGCCTTCCTCGGTACGTCGCTGTTCGAGCCGCGCCGGCTCCCGCTCGGCATCGCTGCGGAGGGCGCCAAGTACTACCTGACGGTGCCGGAAGGCGTGTTCGGGATGGGGGAAGAGCCGGAAACCTATCGGGCCTTGTTCGAGTGCGAAGTCGGCGTCGTCCGCCGCTACTACGAGGCTGAGCGCGACAATCGCATTTTCCCGGCGCCCGGCGACAGGCGCCGTGCCGGAGGGGTGCGCTCCGGCGTTCCGTTCCCGTAATTCCGTCGCGCCTGACATCCGGGAACCTGGAGTGAAACGGACGGCGTCACGAAACCGGAAGCATACGCCCGGCTGTTCACGGCAAGGCAAGACTTGCTGTTACAGCATCAACGGTTGTTCTGCTCCGCAGCCACGATGTGTGGGGCAGGACGATCGGCGCGGCGGGACCATCGTCGACCGTGCCGCCCGTGCGGCGGCTGGCAAGAACGGTTTGCGGCCCTTCGGGGTCGACGTGCCCGCGGAGGATTTTCCGCGGGCGCGGCTTTTCGCGCCGCCGCTGATACATCGCCACGCGCGGGCAGGGCAGGGGTGCCACGACCATGGCGTTCGCCGGCCTCTGCTAGGCTGCGCCGGCCATCCGATCATGTCCGCGATGTCCGCAGTCCCGACTCTTTCCAACCCTGTTTTCCGCCGCGTGGTCATCGCCTGCGTGGCCCTGCTGGTGCTGGCCGGCTGCGCGACGCGTCCGCCGGCGCAGGTGCAGCGCACGCCTGCCGAGATCCGGGCCGAGGTCATGCAGCGCATGCCTGCGAACGTGGCCGATCGCGAGGAATGGGCGCGTGATATCCAGGTGGCGTTTTCCGCGCAGGACATCGCGCCGACCGCGGAGAACCTGTGCGCCGTGCTGGCGGTGACCGAACAGGAATCCACGTTCACCGCCGATCCGCGCGTGCCGGGGCTGGGGAAGATCGCGCGCGAGGAGATCGACCGGCGCGCGGCGTCCATGCACGTGCCGAAGTTCGCGGTCGCGGCCGCGCTGCGCATCCATTCGCCGGACGGCCGCAGCTACGCCGAACGGATCGACGGCGCGCGCACCGAGCGCGAGCTGAGCGAGGCGTTCGAGGACTTCATCGACATGGTGCCGGCCGGCAAGCGCCTGTTCGGCGGGCTCAACCCGGTACATACCGGCGGGCCGATGCAGGTGCGGATCGACTTCGCACAGGCGCATGCGGACGGCTATCCGTACCCGGTACCCGGGACGATCCGGCGCGAGGTATTCACGCGCCGCGGCGGGATGTACTTCGGCATCCTGCACCTGCTCGGCTACGAGGCGGATTACCCGGAACCGCTGTACCGCTTCGCCGACTTCAACGCCGGCTGGCATGCGAGCCGCAACGCCGCGTTTCAGGCCGCGGTGTCGGCGGCGACCGGCATCGAGCTGGCGCTGGACGGCGACCTGCTGCGCCCCGGCGCACCGCTGGACGATCCCGGCGCCACCGAACGCGCGGTGCGCGCGCTGCAGGCACGGCTCGGCATGAGCGACCGGGCGATCCGGCGCGCGCTGGAGAAGGGCGATTCGCCGGCATTCGCCGGCACGGACCTGTACGAACGCGTCTTCGCGCTGGCCGATGCCGCCGCAGGACGGCCGCTGCCGCGCGCCGTGTTGCCGGGCATCGACCTGCACAGCCCCAAGATCACGCGCAAGCTGACTACGGCCTGGTTTGCCAACCGCGTCAACGATCGCTGGAAGCAGTGCATGGCGCGGCGCTGAGCGGCGCGTCGGCAACGAGATTGCAGGCGGGGACGGAGACTGACAATGCGAACACAGAAGCAGAAGATGCTTGCCGGCGAGCCCTACGACGCGGGCGACCCCGAACTGCAGGCCGAGCAGCTGGCCGCGCATGCTTGGCTGGCGCGCTACAACGCCTCGCTGGGCCAGGCGCCGGCTGCGCGGCTTGCGCTGCTGCGCGAGGGACTCGGCTCAGTGGGCCTCGATGTCGATGTGCGGCCGCCATTCCACTGCGACTACGGCTACAACATCCGCATCGGCGACGGCGTGTTCCTCAATTTCAACTGCGTGATCCTGGACGTGTGCGAAGTGGTGATCGGCGCGCGCACGCAGATCGCGCCGGGCGTGCAGATCCTCACCGCCGACCATCCGCGCGACCCACGGCAGCGGGCCACGGGACTGGAGTCCGGGCGCCCGGTCCGGATCGGGCGCAATGCATGGATCGGTGCCGGCGCGTTGATCCTGCCGGGCGTGACCATCGGCGACGACGCGCTGGTCGGCGCCGGCAGCGTGGTCACGCGCGACGTGCCCGCGGGTGCGACGGTGGTCGGCAATCCCGCGCGCGTACTGGAGCAGGGCGCAGGGTGAACCACCGCGACGCAACGACGCTGCCCGCTGCTCCGTGCCGGCCACCGGTCCGCGATTGAACGTGCCGCGGCAACACAGCGTCCGCTTGCCCTTGCACGGTCGCGGCTGCATCTTTGGATGATCCACCCGCAGGAGTACCACGTGGCCGATCTTTCCGGATTCCCCATCGCCAGCCGCTGGCCGGCGCAGCACGACGACCGCATCCAGCTGTATTCGCTCAACACGCCCAACGGGGTGAAAGTCTCGATCATGCTCGAGGAAACGGGGCTGCCGTACGAGGCGCACCTGGTGGACATCATGCGCGACGAAAGCCACCTTCCCGAGTTCCTCGCGCTCAATCCCAACGGCAAGATCCCGGCGATCATCGATCCCGACGGCCCGGGCGGAAAGCCGTTGGGGCTGTTCGAGTCCGGTGCGATCCTGCTCTACCTGGCCGACAAGACCGGCCGCTTCATCCCCGATGATGCCGCCGCGCGCTGGGAGACGATCCAGTGGGTGTTCTTCCAGATGGCGTCGATCGGGCCGATGTTCGGGCAGGTGGGGTTCTTCAACAAGTTCGGCGGCAAGGAGTACGCCGACAAGCGGCCGCTGCAGCGCTACGTCGACGAGTCGAAGCGGTTGCTCGGCGTGCTCGACGGGCGGCTTGACGGCCGCGCGTGGATCATGGGTGACGCGTACACCATCGCCGACATCGCCACGCTGGGCTGGGTGAACAACCTGGTGACCTTCTACGAGGCGCGCGAGCTGGTCGGATTCGACGACTTCGGCAACGTCGCCGCCTGGCTCGAACGCGGCCTGGCACGCCCGGCGGTGCAGCGCGGGCTGCTGGTGCCTTCGCGCGATTAGCGGCGCGGCCGCGCCGGCCGGCGAACGGCCGCCGGCGCGAGGAGTGTTCATCGCGCATTCGGTCGCGACCACCCGCTGACCCTAGACTAGGCGGCACCCAACCATCGAGCGTCGCATCGTGAGACCCCTTCGGCTCCGCCCGCTGTCGCAGCGGACCCTGCTGTCCAGCCTCGCCATCGCCTGCCTGCTGCCGGCCGCCTGCCGCCAGGCGCCGGAGCCCGCGCCGCCGCCGGAGGCACCCAAGACGGTGGTGGCCAGCGGCAGCGAGGATGCGGGCGCGGTCAGCAGCGACGCCAAGCCGCCCAAGGCCGCCCAGGCCGACCTGCTCAAGGGCACCCAGTGGCCGCAGCTGCGGCTGGTGTCGGGCCAGGCATGGATCGACTGCGACGTGCCCGGCGCGCCGCCCCCGGGCACGATGGGTGCCATGTCCGCGGCCCCGGAGCCCGCGCAGGACGCCGCCGCGGCGCCGGGACGCGATCTTGCCGCCGCCGCGCTGGGCGTCTCCGACGCCGGGGCGCAGTCGCGGGACGAAGCGCAGGCGCCGGAACCCGATGCGGAAGTGGTGGTGGTGGCCGCGCCCGGCGCGGGCAGCCCGCAAACCGTCGACGCGACCGGCGACGCAGGCGGAACCGGTGATGAGGCGGCGCCCGTGGACGTGGTCGCAGCCATCCCGGTCGACGAGCCGCGCCAGCTGGTCGACCTCGACTTCGACGACTTTCACAACGCGATGTCGCCGTGCCGCGAACGCGGCGCGATGCGGCTGCGTTACGAGGGCAAGGTCAGCGGCGACTTCACCGCGCTGGTGCAGCGCGCCGCAGCGATGGCTGATCGTCTGGAGATTCCGGTGCGCGTGCTGGACATCAACTCGACCGGCGGCCGGGTCGAGGATGCGATGCCGGCCGGCGACTCGATGGCCGGCGCGCACTGGACGATCCGCGTGCGCCCCGATTCGATCTGCCACAGCGCCTGCGTGCTGGTGCTTGCCGCCGGCGACCACCGCGAGATCGCCGGCAAGGTCGGCATCCACCGCATGGTGCGCGTCGGCTCGCAGGCCACCACGCGCGCCGAGCTGAGCCAGGAGCTGCGTGAGGTCTACGGCGAGATCAAGGATTACCTGGAGCGCAACGGCGCATCGGCCGCGGTGGCCGACCTGATGATGACCGTGCCCAACCGCAGCCTGCGCCTGCTCGACAAGGCCGAGCTGCGCGAATACGGGCTGTCCGGCGACAACGCGGTGCAGGACGACCTGGACCGCATCATCCTCGCGCGCAAGTGCGGCGATGATTTCGTCAAGCGCCGCGACGCCTTCCTGCGTGCCTACGCCACCCGCTGCAAGGTCGCCGGCGGCGACCCGCTCGCGGTACACGGCTGCGGGCTGGCGCTGCGCGGGGAATACGGATTCCCGGACGAGAAATGCGAAGCCGACGGTCCGCTGGCGCACATGCCCATGCCGCCGGGGCTGTCAGCGTCCGCCCCCGCCGCCACCCCCGCCCCCGCCGCCGGAGAAGCCGCCGCCCCCGCCGCCGGAGGAACTGCCGGGCGGGGTGGCTGACGAGGCGATCTGCGAGGCCAGGTTGTTGCCGATGGCGTGGCTCAGGCTGCCGAGGTCGCCGGCGCTGCCGCCCTGGTACCAGCTGATCGCGGCAGTGGCCGCCGCCGCGGTGGCCGCACCCACGGCAAGGGTGAACTTCTTCGTCCACGCGTCCTCGACGTCCAGCGCCACCGCGTACGGCAGCAGGCGCTCGTAGCGCCCGGCGTCGAGCGCCGGGGGCGCGTCGGGGCCCTGCATGGCGGCCAGCTCGTCGCGCTCGGCCACGCCGAGGTAGCGTCGGAAGCCTTCGATTGCGTCAAGCAGCTGGCGACCTTCCTGCGTCGGCGCCTTGACCACGGTTCCGAACACGATCACCACCAGCAGCATCGCCATCGCGACCGGCAGCACCAGCAGGAAGCCGGCGCCAAGCAGCAGCATGCTGGCGCCCAGTGCGAGCACGATGGTGGCGACCATGATCAGCACCGCGACCACGATGCTGCGGCCGTTGCGCCGGAACATGCGTGGATTGAAGCGGCGCTCCAGCTGCGCGGCGTGGCCGTCGCGCGCCTTGCGGATGGTGGATGCGTTGGACTTGTCCAGCTCCAGCATTTTCCCGTCCGCGAACAGCGCCGACAGCAGCGTGCGCAGGCCGGGCAGCTTCGCGTCGCCCGGGTAGGCCGTGGATTCCAGCCGCCACTTGTCCGACAGCAGGTGCTTGTCGCGGTGGATCCGCACCAGCCCGTCGACCGCGCCGGCCAGCAGGTCCGACGAGAAGCAGCGGTTGCCGTAGTTCATGCGCTCGATGTAGCGCAGGTCGGCCGGCGAGTAGCCTTCGGGCGGGTCGTAGCGCACCACCACCACGCCCGGCGCGGGGTCGCGGCCGACCTCGCGCCAGCGTCGCAGGCAGAACACCAGCAGCACGACCAGCCCGCACAGCGCGATCCATCCGGGGCTGTTGTCCTTCAGCAGCCACCACAGTTTGCGCGTGCCCGCGGGTTCGGCCACGACGCCCTTCGGGAACGAGAGCACCACGGTCATGCCCTCGCCGGGCGCGAGCGGCCGGGTGAGCGTCCAGCGTGCGACGCCCGGTGCGGTGGCCTGGGCCTGGAAGTCGCGTGCCTTCGAGCCGTAGCCGCCGGTGTAGGCCTCGGTCTCGAGCTGGGCGGCGGGCACCGGGTCCGGCAGGCGCACCTCGACGCTGCCGCGCTCGATCGCGAAGTCCCAGCCGGTACCGATGGCGTTGAAGTACAACTCGTCGTGGTCGTCGAAGAAGCCCAGCTGGCGATCGGTGCGGTAGCGCAGCGTGTAGGTGTAGTCCGCCGGCACGGGCAGGAAGTCGTCGTTGCCGGTGTTGATGCGCACGCCGCCGCCCGGGTAGCCGGTGAACCACGGCTCCGGCTTGCCGTCGCGCTCCACCCCGAGCACCTCGAACCCGACCATCACGCGATTGCCGAAGCGGTCCTTGTAGCGGGTTGGGAAGTCCCGGTAGATGCCGCGGCGGATGGCCTTGCCTTCGGCATGCACGCGGATGTGCTCGCTGATGTCGAGGCTGCCGTCGGTCTGGACCTCGATCACGCTGTCGTAGGACAGGATGCGTTCCTGCGCATGGACCGCCGCGAACGCCGGCAACAGCAGGAGCAGGCAGGCGAACGCGGCGCGGATCATCGCGCCAGCCCCACCTTTACCGCCGGGCGCGCCTCGCCGTCGGCCTGGAAGAATTCCGCGCCATCGAAGCCGAAGCTGCGTGCCACCAGCAGGTCCGGCACGCGCTGCACCGCGTCGTTGTAGTCGCGTACCGCGCCGTTGTAGAAGCGCCGCGCGTACTGCAGCTTTTCCTCCACGTCGACCAGGTCGCGCTGCAGCTGCAGGAAGTTCTGGCTGGCCTTGAGGTCCGGATAGGCTTCCTTGAGCGCGACCAGCCGCCCCAGCGCCTGTTCGAGCTGGCCCTCGACCTCGCCCAGCCGCCCGGGCGTGCGCTCGGCGGTGGCCCGTGCGCGCAGCCTGGTGACCGCTTCGAGCACGCTTTCCTCGTGACCGGCATAGGCCTTCACCGCGGAGACGAGCGCGGGCACCAGGTCATGGCGGCGGACCAGCTGCACGTCGATGTCGGCCCAGGCAGTACGCACCTGGTTGCGCAGGCGCACCAGGCGGTTGAACAGCATCATCCCCCACAGCAGCAGGGCAACTGCGGGGATCAGCAACAGCAGGATGGATGTCGTCACGCGTGCGGTCCCGGCTGCAGGAAAGCCGACGATACCGCAACGCCGGCGCCGCCCGGTCGTCCCCTCGCGCGCGAGGGTGGCGTCAGCCCGCCACCACGTCGATGCGCACGTCGCCGACCTCCACCCGCTGGCCGGCCCGGATCTTGCAGGTCTTGCGGGTTTCGACCACGCCGTCCACGTGCACGTCGCCGCTGGCCACCAGCGCCTTGCCGGCGCCGCCGCTGTCGCACAGGCCGGCGAGCTTGAGCAGCTGGTTGAGTTCGACGAAGTCGCGTTCGAGCTGGAAATCGAGTTGTTGCATGGCGGCGGAGGCGGCGGGTGCGTCAGCGTCGCAGCGTCCGCCCGCGGCTGCAAGCGGGTACGCCGCCCTCACCGCGGCGTTCGCCCGAGGTCGTCCCGGGCGGACCGCCGTCCGTCCGCCGCCACGGCGTGCCCGGCCCCGGAATTCCCGTTCAGCGAACACGCTGCACGGGCGGATGCCCGGCGTGAAGGACGCCCTTGCGGCCCACACCACGGCTTGCCGTAGACTTGGCCGACATCCAATTTCCACCCGAGGAACCCGCATGAACCATCGTCTCCTGCTGTCCGCCGCCCTCCTGGCCGCCATCGGCACGGCCTCGGCGCAGCAGCAACAGGCACGCCCGTCGCAGCCCGCGCCGCAGCAGCAGGCACAGCAGCAGCAAGCGCAGCCGGTGCAGCAGCAGCTCACCCCGCAGCAGCAGGCGCAGCTGGCCAAGCAGAACGCCGACATGAGCAACGCCGCGCTGCAGGTCATGCAGATGGTCGACGGCAACCAGATCGGCGAGATCTGGGACAACGCCTCGGCGACGATGAAGCGCCTGGTCACGCGCGACGACTTCATCAAGCAGATCACCATCGACCGCAACCGGCTGGGCACCGCCGGCACGCGCGGCAAGCCGGCGGTGAGCCGCTCGCAGTTCCCGGCCGGCGCAGACGTCCCGGAAGGCCTGTACCTCAACGTCGCGGTGCCGACCACGTTCTCCAAGTCGAACGCGCCGGTGCGTGAACTGGTGTCGTTCCGCCTCGACGAGGACAAGACCTGGCGCGTGTCGGGCTACAGCCTGCGCAGCCCCAACGGCGCCCAGTAAGCCGGGGCCCGAAGCATGACGGGCGGGGCCGGGAAACCGGTCCCGCCTTTTTCATGCCTGCCGCTGGCAGCCGGGGCCGGAGAATGCACCCGCAGGTCGAAGCCGACCGGGGACGCGAGCATCACCAGGGTCACGGGGATCCACAGGATCCACTGCGCCAGGCCGGGCGCGCCACAGCTGCGCGGCCTATTCGATCGCGGCCTTGTTCTCGCCGGTCGCCAGCACTTCGGGATGCGCGATCCGCCGCGGCCGGTTGAACAGCGGGTACGCCAGCACCGCGCCGAGGATGATCGCAACGCCGAGGTAGAACTGCCCTGACAGCTCGTGCTGCTCGCCGAGCAGGACGATGGCCAGCACGATCGCGTACACCGGCTCCAGGTTCACCGCCAGCTGCGCGGCGAAGGCGCTCATGTGCCGCAGCGCCACCAGCGACAGCGCGAACGGGAACAGCGTGCAGGCCAGCGCCAGCGCGAGCAGCAGGCCCAGGTCGCGGGAATCGGGAACCGCGAACAGCGTGCCGGAAAACGCCGGGAACAGCAGCGGCATCAGCGGTGCGAGCGCGGTCAGCAGCAGGGTGCCGGCGCCGAGCTCCAGTGCGGTGATCGCCAGCGGTTCGCCGCGGTCGACGAAGCGCTTGTTGAGCGAGCCGAACAGCGCCACCAGCAGCGCCGACAGCGCGCCCACCGCGACTCCCAGCTGCATCCCGTCGGGTACGCCGCCGACCACCAGCGCCACGCCCGGCAGCACGGCGATGCCGAGCAGCACGTCGCGCCACGAGAAGCGCCGCCCGGCAAGCCACGGTTCCAGCAGCGCGGTCATCGGCGTGCCCAGCGCGATGCAGGTCGCGCCGACCGAGGCATTTGAGAGCTTGATCGCACCGTAGAACGTCAGCCAGTGCAGGGCCACCAGCGCGCCGATGCCGGCGTAGGCCAGCAGCAGCCGCGGCGACATCGCGCGCAGCCCGCGCCAGACCTTCGGCACCAGCGCCAGGGTGGCGGTGACCAGCAGCATCCGCCACCACACCAGCGGCAGCGCGGGCAGGGTGATGAGCTTGCCGAGGATGGCGGTGAAGCCCCACAGCGCGACGCAGAGGTGGATCTGCCACTGGGCCTTGGCGGTCGGGGTCATGGGGGTGTGGTGGGGAGGGCTGCGCTGCGCGCATTATCGCCTCGCAGCCCCTGTGGGAGTGGCTTCAGCCGCGAGCTCTTGGAAGGCCGGGAGTCGGGAATCGGGAATCGGGAATCGGGACTCG
>Ga0160437_1000183_pt1 | contig 36029 bp, 32 predicted proteins | sample HID1975I_E0MG_FD_108227 | JGI IMG/M metagenome (GOLD analysis project Ga0160437, IMG submission 108227) | Enriched soil microbial communities from UW Madison campus, WI, USA - HID1975I_E0 MG | ecosystem: Environmental > Terrestrial > Soil > Unclassified | place: USA: Madison, Wisconsin... | reverse complement strand
CGGGGATCGAACATGCCCGGCATCGCCAGAAGGAGTCGCCCGGCAAGGAATTGTTTCTCGGTCACAGGGGCAAATGTAAGCCCTTCGCAGGGGACGGCAAGCCGCTTGCACTTTTCCCGGCGGGAATCGCGCTTTATGCCTCGCCGCCAAGCAAGGGAGGAAATCGCGAGTGAGCCTGCTGTTCGAACTGCCCGAAGTCCCCGCCGTCCCCGTTCTCGGGGAAGAAGCCCGCTACCCGGTGCGCCGCATCTTCTGCGTCGGCCGCAACTACGCCGCCCATGCGCGCGAACTCGGCAATGCCGTGGACCGCGAGGCGCCGATCTGGTTCACCAAGGCCCCGGCCGCGCTTTGCCATTCCGGCACGGCCATCGCCTATCCGCCCGGCACGCAGGACTGCCACTACGAGATGGAACTCGTCGTCGCCATCGGCGGCCATGGCTTCGCACTGGCGGCCGAACAGGCCATGGACCTGGTCTACGGCTATGCCTGCGGCCTCGACATGACCCGGCGCGACCTCCAGAACGCCGCCAAGGCCAAGGGTTATCCCTGGGACACCGGCAAGGACTTCGAGAACGGCGCCGTCATCGGCCCGATCACCCGCGCCGAAGCCTTCGGCCAACCGGGCGAGCAGCGCATCTCGCTCGCGAAGAACGGCGAGACGAAGCAGGAAGCCCCGCTCTCCGAAATGATCTGGAGCCTGCCCGAGCTGATCGCCGACCTCTCCCGCCTCTATCACCTCGCCCCCGGCGACCTCATCTACACCGGCACCCCTGCCGGCGTCGGCCCCGTCGCGCCGGGCGACCGGCTGGAAGGCCGCGTCGAGGGACTGGAGCCGGTCGTGCTCGCGATCGATCCCGCCTGACGTGACCCGTCCTCACCACCGCGCCGCATGGCTGGCGGGCTGCGCCGTCCTTTTCACCGCCCCCGCCATGGCCGAAGAGGCCGCCGACGCCGGCCAGACGCCCGGCACACCGATCATCGTCACCGGACACGGCCTCGAATCGGGGCCGGCCACCCCGGCCTACGATGTCGAGACGATCGAGCGCGACGCGGTGATTTCCAGCGCGTCGGGCCGGATCGAGGACGTGCTGAACGCGGTCGCCGGTTTCGCGCAGTTCCGCCGCTCGGACAGCCGCTCGGCCAATCCCTCCTCGCAAGGCGCCACGCTGCGCGCGCTGGGCGGCAATGCCTCCAGCCGCACGCTCGTGCTGCTGGACGGCGTACCGATCGCGAACCCGTTCTTCGGCTATATTCCCTTCAGCGCCATCGCACCCGAGCGGCTCTCCGCTATCCGGGTGACGCGCGGCGGCGGATCGGGCGCCTTCGGGTCGGGCGCGGTGGCAGGCACCATCGAGATGACCAGTGCGGGTCCCGACCAGATCGGCATGTTCCAGGGCTCGGCGCTCGTCAACGATCGCGGCGAGACCCAGGCTTCGGCCACGGTCGCACCGAAACTGGGCGCGGGCTTCCTCGTCGCCAGCGTGCAGTGGGACCGGGGCGAAGGCTTCTGGACCACGCCCCGCGACCAGCGCGTCCCCGCTTCCGCCCGCGCCGCCTATGATAGCTGGTCCGCCTCGCTCCGCGCCGTCGCGCCGATGAGCGATACGGTGGAACTGCAGGCCGCCGCGCTGGCCTATGGCGATGCGCGCACGCTCCGCTTCAAGGGGGCGGATTCCACCTCGGACGGCCAGCAGGCCTCGCTGCGGCTGGTCGGCCGGGGCGTGTGGCAGTTCGACGTGATCGGCTACGTTCAGGCGCAGGACTTCTCGAACGTGGTCATCAGTTCGAGCACCTATCGCAAGACGCTCGACCAGCATCGCACCCCCACCACGGCCATCGGCGGCAAGGCCGAACTGCGCCCGCCGGTGGGCGAGAATCACGTCCTGCGAATCGGCAGCGACTTGCGCCTGACCGAGGGCAAGCTGCTGGAACTGCCCTATAACGCCAGCGGCGCCTTCACGGCGGTGCGCCGCGCCGGCGGCAACCAGTCCGACCTCGGCTTCTATGCGGAGGACGACTGGACCCTGGGCAAGCTCGTGCTCACCGCGGGTGGCCGCGCCGACCGCTGGACGATCCGCAACGGATTCTACCGCTCGGTCAGCCCTACCGGCGGCGTGACCGAGAACGATTCCTATGCGAATCGCTCCGGCTGGATGGGCAACGGCCGCGCCGGTCTGGTCTGGCACGCCAGCAAGGCCGTGAGCCTGCGCGCCGCGGCCTATACCGGCATGCGCCTGCCCACGCTCAACGAACTCTACCGTCCCTTCGTGGTCTTCCCGGTCACCACCGAGGCCAATGCGGCTCTCAAGCCCGAACGCCTGCGCGGTTATGAAGCGGGGATCGACATCCAGCCGCTTGCGGCGCTGACCCTGTCGCTCACCGCCTTCGACAACAAGGTGAAGGACGCCGTCGCCAATGTCACCGTGGCCACCAACACGCGCGAGCGGCAGAACGTGAGCGCGGTCCAGGCACGCGGGCTGGAAGCCAGTGCGGCGCTGGACCTCGGCACGGTGCGTTTCGACGGTTCGCTGGCCTGGACCGACGCCAAGGTCAGGGCGGACGATCCCGATCTCGACGGCCTGCGGCCCGCCCAGACCCCGAAATTCGCCGCCAGCGCCACGCTCGCCTGGCTCCCGCGCGAGGGCTGGCGCCTGGCGGCGACGCTGCGCCATGTCGGCGCGCAGTACGAGGACGATTTGGAAACATACGTGCTTCCGGCCGCGACCACGCTGGACGGCTATGTGCAATGGCCCGTGGCCGGTCCCGTCTCCGTGGTCCTGCGCGCCGAGAACCTGACGGACGAGACCATCGTCACCCGCAACCAGGACGGCTCGATCGATCTCGGCACCCCGCGCACGTTCTGGGCCGGTCTGCGCGTGGCGCTTCGTTGAGGGCGATCGGTGCGGCGCGATTCGCAATCGGCACGACAGGCCGTGCATGAGCACCGGCCCGTCGCACGGCGCGTACTGGCGCAGCGGCGCCTGCGCGCATAAGGAGGCCGGATGCCGCGCCTGACCGTCAACGATCACCCGGTCGAAATCGCCATGGACCCGCAGACCCCGCTTCTTTGGGCGCTGCGCGACGGAGCGAATCTGACCGGCACGAAATATGGCTGCGGCGTGGGCGACTGCGGCGCCTGCACGGTCCTGGTCGATGGCGGCGCCTTGCGCGCCTGCCTCGTGACACTGGGCGAGTGCGAAGGGCGCTTCGTCACCACCATCGAAGGGCTTTCGGCCGACCGCTCGCACCCGATGCAGCAGGCCATGGTCGCCGAACAGGCGATCCAGTGCGGGTTCTGCACGCCCGGCATCGTCATCGGCGGCGCCGCGCTGCTCGCCCGCAATGCCAATCCCAGCGAGACGGAGATTCGCGAGGCGCTCCCCAATCTCTGCCGGTGCGGCGTCTATCCGCGCCTCGTCGCCGCCGTCCAGCGCGCCGGCCGAGTCATGCGGCGCGAGGAAACCATCAGCGCCGCCCCGGCTCCGGGCATCGCCCCGCGGGATGCCGCGCGGGCGGTTCCGGCCATGGCGCCCCTGAAACCGGCGTCCACACCGACATCCCAAGCACAACAGGAGAAGCGCCCGTGAAGGCAACCATCTGGCACAACCCGAAATGCGGCACTTCGCGCAAGACCCTGGCCCTCCTTGAGGAAACGCCGGGCGTCGAGGTCGCGGTGATCGAATATCTCAAGACCCCGCCCTCGGCGGAAAAGCTGGCGCAACTCTACCGCGATGCCGGCATCACGCCGCAGCAGGGCCTGCGCCTGCGCGGCACCGATGCGGCCGAGCGCGGCCTTCCCGATGCCGACGATGCCACCGTCCTGGCGGCCATGGCCGCCGAGCCGGCGCTGATCGAACGTCCCCTCGTGGAAACCGAAAGGGGCGCCAGGCTTTGTCGTCCTCAGGAAAAGGTCCACGAGATTCTGTAATCCCCACGTAACATTGGCCGACGCTCGCTTGCATTGTCGGCCTCGATCTGTCACCGAATCGCCCTTCGCCGGACGACAACAAAAGCGAGAGCTTCCTCCAGCATGACCAGTACCGAGCTTGCCCGAGAGGCGCTGCCCCAGCGGATCAAGCGGAAGATCAAACATAGCCTTGGACCCTGGGGCGTGTTCATCGAAGGCTTCCTGCGCAATCCCGTGATGGTCGGTTCGATCGTTCCGTCCTCGCGCTTCACGATCAATCGCATGCTTGGCCCGGTGGACTGGGCCAATTGCAAGCTCTTCGTCGAATACGGCCCCGGAGTCGGCACGTTCTGCCGCCCGGTGCTCGACCGCCTGGGGCGCGACGGCCAGCTGATCGTGATCGACACCAACCCGCTGTTCATCGACTATCTGCGCCGCACCATCACCGACAGCCGCTTCATCGCGGTGCTCGGCTCGGCGGCCGATGTCGAGGACATCGTGCGTGCCCATGGCCACGACAAGGCGGACTATGTCCTGTCCGGCCTCCCGTTCTCGACGCTGCCCGACGGCGTCGGCCCGGCGATCGCTTCCGCCACCTACCGCGTCATTCGCAAGGGCGGCGCGTTCCTGGTCTACCAGTTCACGCCCAAGGCGCGCGAATTCATGGCGCGCCACTTCAAGCGGATCGACAACGGCATGGAGCCGATCAACGTCCCGCCCTGCTTCCTGTTCTGGGGCTGGAAGGACGAGGATTGAGCAGGCGCTGACGCCTTCTCACGTCTCCCTGTATGAAAAAGGCCGGCGCCCAGCGCCGGCCTTTTTCGTTGTGCGTCCCGATCCGCCGGGAGTCCGAACGCGCCGGGCCGGATCGACCCAGACCCGGCGCGATTCGCTTGGCGATCCTATTCGAAAGGCCGCGCCGGGCTTTCCTCGCCCCTGCCCGCCAGCTGGCGATGGACCTGCGCCACGACCGCCACGAAATAGAGCGCCATGATCGTCGCCATGATCGATTCGACGATGGCCGCAACCACCCGCACCACTTCTCCGGGGGCCAGCAGCGTGACCGGCAGGGTCAGGATATTGCCGAAGATCATCAGCACGATCATCGCCAGCATCAGCAACGCATAGAAGCCCAGGAGCCGCGCCGTATTGCCCTTTGTGAGAGTCCATGACCGGCCCAGGGCAAAGATCGGGTTGAGCGTCTTCTCCACGGCCACGACCGGCGCCGTCACCGAAAAGCGCACGAAGATGACGAGACCCAGCACCAGCGCGAGGAAGAGGCCGATGGTGGCGCCGATCGCGCCGCCCGCCGCGCCGAGGCCTCCGGCGACGACCAGGGCGAACAGCCCCAGCGCCAGGCCGATCACGATCTGCGCGACCAGATAGGGCACCAGCCCCTTCACGCCCGCGCGGATGGCTTCCCCCACGGTGGGCCGGCGGTCGGTGTCCAGCAGGCAGAGCAGCGACAATGTGCCCAGCGCCTGAAGCAGGGCGATGGGAATCATGATCGGCAGGATGGAGCTGTAATAGCTTTTCACCGCCGCCATGACCTGCTGCTCGTTCATGCCGGTGCCCATGTCCGGCTGCGGGAAGAAGATCGCAAAAACCAGCTGCGGCAGCAGGAAGAACACCCCCGCCAGCGCCAGGACAACCTCCCTGTTCGCGGAGACCGCCTGGGACGCCTGGCTCCAGGCCCTGTTGCTGTCGAACTTCATAACTGCTCCTGATGCCGCCAAATGAGGGGCCAAGTGAGAGCCGAAGTGAAAGACGACCCTCAAAGTGACTTGATAACCGCAGGGAATGACGCCACGCAACGCGGCATGACTGTTCCCTCCACGCTTCCGGGTGATATCGAACTGCGCGTCAGCGCCGAACCGGTGCCCTACCGCGCCGCGCTCGAGGAAATGACCGAGCGCAATGCCGCCATCGCCGCCGGAGAGGCGCGCGAACTGATCTGGCTCCTCGAACATCCGCCCGTCTATACCGCCGGCACCAGCGCGGTGGCCGGCGAATTGCTGGATCCCCGCTTCGAGGTGGTGGAGGCCGGACGCGGCGGGCGCTACACGTACCATGGGCCGGGCCAGCGCGTTGCCTATGTCCTGCTGGACTTGCGCAAGCGGGCACGCGATGCGCGCGGCTTCGTCCATGGCCTCGAAGGCTGGGTGATCGACACGCTCCAGGATTTCGGTGTCGACAGCTTCCGCAGCGAAGGCCGCATCGGCATCTGGACCCAGGATGTCGACGGCCGCGAAGCGAAGATCGGCGCCATCGGCGTGCGCATCCGCAAATGGGTGACGATGCACGGATTCGCCGTGAACATCCGGCCGGACCTCGCGCATTTCACCGGCATCGTACCTTGCGGGATCGAGGAATTCGGCGTCACCAGCCTCGCCCGCCTTGGCCGCCAGGTCGAATTCGAAACCTGGGACGAGGCGCTGATCGCCCGCGCCCCTGCCTTTCTTGCGGCGCTCGACCGCCCCTGCCCCCCGGAGAAGCCCGCATGACCCCGGCCCGCCACGCCACCAGGCTGACCCTGCTGCTCGCCGCTTCCGCCTGCCTGTCGCTCGGCGCCTGCAAGAAGGAAGAGGCTCCGGCCCAGAATGCGGCTACCGGCGCGAAGATCCTGCCGCGCTCGGTGAGTGACGACATGCTGCCGTACGATACGGTCCGCTCGCAATCGCCGATGGCAGCGCCGGTGGCCGAAACGCGCAGCGGCCGGTCCGCGACCAGCAGCAGTGCCAGCGAGGCGGCACTGCCGGAAGACACGGCTGCCGATGCCGCCGCGGCGGCCGCAGCGGATGTCGAGGCCGCAGCCGCGCAGCCTTCCCCGCAACCCTGACCGGGGCAGGATCCGGGCGCGACCGAAGTCGCGGCCCGGATCGCTCCCGGCCGAACGCCCCCCCCCCCGGGGGCCGCTCGCGCCGCTCAGAGCGCCTTTTCGTAGATCGCGTATTCGCGGTTCATCTTGCTGTCGATGGCGCCGGCAATGGCCACCATGCCCTGGTTGTCCTCCAGCACCCAGCCGATCTCGCCGCGCCTGGCGCCGAACTTGCTGACGGCCGCACGGCGGATATATTCGATCATCATGAAAGCCAGCTGGCTGGCGAGACGCGAGGACTGCAGCTTCTTGCGCACGCCCATCAGCGGCACGCGCATGTCGGCCGGCTTCGGCTTGCGCAGCCAGAGCAGCAGGCGAATCAGTCCCAGGATCGACGGCTTGCCCTTCGGTCCGTTGAAACGCTTCTGCGCCTGGTTGAGGTCCGGCCAGGTCATCATGAAGGCCACCGGCTCGCCTTCATACTCGGCGATGCGGATCAGTTCGGGATGGACCAGCGGCTTCAGGGCCTTGCCGGTATATTCGATCTCGCGGTCGGTGAAGGGCACGAAGCCCCAGTTGTCCGACCAGGCATCGTTGAGGATGTCGCAGATCAGTGCCGCTTCCTCGTCGAACCGCTTGGGATCGACCTCGCGGATGCGGATCTTGGCGTTCTTCTCACCCGAGGAAATGATGCGCTGGATCAGCGGCGGATATTCCTTCCGCACGTCGATATCGTAGGTGTAGAGCGTCTTCACCCGGTCGTATCCGGCACCCTCGATCCACGGCTGATAGGCCGAATCGTGGTGCGCCATCATCACCATCGGCGCATGGTCGAAACCGCTAACTTGCAGGCCCGGCTCTTCCCATACCGAAAGGTTCATCGGCGCCAGGACGCGGGTCATGCCTTCTTCGCGAAGCCACTGTTCGGCCGCGGCGATAAGGGCCTTGGCGACGTCTTCGTCCTCGGCCTCGATCGCGCCCCAGTTGCCGGTGCCGGGACCCATGCCCTGCTCCGCCGGCTGTTTCAGCGCCAGTTCATCGATGTGGGCCGATATGCGCCCGACGATGAGATCGCCCCGCTTGGCGAGGAAAAGCTGGCCGCGGGCATGGTCCCAGAAGGGATTCTTGCCCGGGGTGAACTTGGAGATCTCTTCCGAGCGCAAGTTCGGCACCCAGTTTTGATCTGACGCATTGTGCCGATAAGCGTAATCGACAAAGGCGCTCCTGTCGGCCTTGCTGGACACGGGTGTGATGACTAGTTCGGCTTTGGCCACGATCCTGCCTTTGTTCCGCTTTATGGGAATTGCTGGATCGCGACCTGCGGTCGGTCCCGGCACCTTGTCAAGCCGGACCGCGTGGCAGGGCCGCCCACAACACACGCCGCGGGCCGTTTATGCCCGGGGACTTTGGACTTGAAGAGTATGACTGCCCAGGAAGCCATCGATCTGTCGCCCTCGGCGACCCGTCCGGCCGCTTTCGCCAGAGAAGCGGCTCGCCCGCGTTCGTCGGACATTCCCGACGACAAGGCGATGCTGCGCGCCGCGGTGGAACTGACGCGCGACATCTCGCACGCCCGTCCGGAAATCTATTGGCCGGACATGCTGGCCTCGGCCGCCGTCGGCTATGCCGCGCTGGCGGCCGCGATTCTCGTCGACGGCGTCTGGGCCAGCGTGGCTTTCGGCCTGCTTTCGGCCCTGGCGCTCTATCGCGCACTGCTGTTCATCCACGAACTGACCCATATCCACCGCGACGCCCTGCCCGGCTTCCGCTTCGCCTGGAACGTGCTGGTCGGCATTCCCATGCTGATCCCTTCGCTGATGTATGAGGGGGTTCACACGATCCACCACACCCGCACCCGCTACGGCACGGTGGAAGACCCGGAATACCTGCCCCTGGCGCTGATGAAGCCGTGGAGCCTGCCGGTCTTCGCGCTCACCGCGATCCTGCTGCCGGTGGCCCTGCTGATTCGCTCGGCCGTGCTGATACCGCTCGGTGCCGTGATCCCGCCGCTGCGCAAGCTGGTATGGGGCCGCGCCTCGGCGCTGGCCATCAACCCCCAGTTCAGCCGCCGTCCGCCCGAAGGCGCTTTCGCCCGCATGGTGTTCTGGCAGGAACTGGGCTGCTCGGTCTGGGCGATCTCGGTGCTCGCGGCGAGCTATGCCTATGGCTGGCGGCCCCTGCTGATCGCGCTCTGCGTGGTTTCGCTCACCGCCTTCCTCAACCAGGTCCGCACCCTCGTTGCCCACCTCTGGGAGAACGACGGCGACGCCATGACCGTGACGGCGCAGTACCTCGATTCGGTGAACGTGCCCCCGCCGGCCCGCTTCTCGGAGCTTTGGGCCCCCGTGGGCCTGCGCTACCACGCACTGCACCACCTGCTGCCCTCAGTGCCCTATCACTCGCTGGCAGAGGCTCACCGCCGCCTTGCCAGGCATCTCGGCACCGATTCGACATATGCCAAGGCCAACTATCCCGGCCTCCTGCCGCTGGTCGGCCGCCTGATCGAAAGCACCATGCGGAGCCGCTGACGGCGCCCACAAGCAGTTCGACAACAAAAAAAAGGGCCCGCGGAAACGCGGGCCCTTTTTCATTTGTCCGGAAGAGCGGATCGCGGATCCCGAGGTCTATTCCTCGGTGCGGATCAGCACCGTCTCGCCGATCAGGGCGAAGAGCACGAAAGGCGCCCAGGCCGCGACCAGCGGCGGATAACCGCCGAAATTGCCCATCGCCAGCGCCGCGTTGTCGAGCACGAAGTAGGCGAAGCCCAGCGCCATGCCGATCACGGCGCGAATCAGAAGCTGGCCCGAACGCGCCAGGCCGAAGGCCGCAACCGCGCCCAGCAGCGGCATCAGCATCGAGGAGAACGGCCCGGAGAGCTTGTGCCACCATGCCGCCTCCAGTTCGCTGGTACGCCGCCCGGCCACTTTCATCGCCTCGATCGAGGATGAAAGCTGGAACAGGTTCTCCGAATCGGCATCGACGTTCGAGATCATGATCTTCGCCGGCGTGATCCCGGGAGCGACCGTGGCGGATACCAGCTTGGTGGTGCTCGTGGTCGCCACGTCGAATCGGGTGGCATTCTCGAAACGCCAGCCCGGATTGGCGAAAGCCGCGCGGTCGGTCCGCAGCTGCTCGACGATGATCCCGTTGGCATCGCGGCGGTAATAGGTCACCCCGCGCAGCACCATGCGGTCGTTCTGGCCCTCCAGGCTGGAGGCCAACAGCAGGTCCCGCCCGTCCGCCAGGTACAGGTTGGCCTTGACGCCGGGGTCCTTGGGGATCGGCCCGTATTTCACCGCCTGCCAGGCATTGAGGGTGGCGGTGGACCGGGTGACGACACGCTCGTTGAAGGCGAGGCTGGCCAGCGAGATCGCCAGCGCCGTCAGGATCAGCGGCGCCAGTACCTGATGCGCCGAAAGCCCCGCCGCCTTCATCGAGATGACCTCGCTGTTCTGGTTCAGCGTGGCAAGAGTGATGATCGTCGCCAGCAGCACCGAATAGGGCAGGAACCGCGCGATCAGCTGCGGCACGCGCAAGGTCACGTAGTAGAGAAGCTGCTCCTGGCCATTGCCGGGATAGGCGAGGATGTCGCCGCTTTCGCCCAGCAGATCGAGCATCTGGAGCACGAGGACCAGCATCAGCAGCACCGCCAGGATGCGCGTGATGAACAGCCGCGCGAGATACCAGGTCAGCGTGCGCGAAGGGAAGAATTCGAACTGCATCTCAGGAAGGGTCCGCCGGTTCGGGCAGGAGCGGCCCGCGCTTGCTGCGCTTGAGCAGCGACTTGAAACGCTTCACGACGATCTCTGCGCCCTTCTCCAGCCAGCCGATTGCCTGACCGCCCGGAACGTAGGCGACGCGCCAGTACATCCAGAGAATCAGCGCGGCGAAGACGAAGAAGGGTCCCCACAGGCCGAGAATCGGGTTCATCTTGCCGAGCGAGGCCACGTCGGCCGCGTATTGGTTCACCTTGTGATAGGCGACGACCATGACGATCGAGACGAACAGGCCCAGCGCCGAAGTCGACCGCTTGGGCGGGATCGCCAGCGCCACCGCCATCAGCGGCAGCAGCAGCATCATGATGACTTCGACCATGCGGTAATTGAAATTCGCCTGGCTCGAAATGCGCTCTTCCTTGGGCAGGTTCTTGTTCCAGCCCAGGTTCGCGAGTTCGGGCAGCAGATATTCACGCTCGGTGCCGCCGCGCTTGCGGAACTTCTCGATCTGCGGAAGCTCGATGGGCAGGTCATGCCGCGTGAAGGACAACACGCGGGGCTGCTTGCCCGGCATGTCCTGGATGATCTGGCCCTGGTCGAGTCGCAGGATGATCGTGTCCGGCGCGCCCTTGAGCGCGAGGAACTGCCCCTGCCGCGCGGAAATGGACAGCACCTGCCCCTTCTCGTTCGCGACGCGCGCGAAAATGCCGATCAGGCTGCGGCCGTTGTCGCGGCTTTCGTCCACGCGCAGGGCGATGCGGTCCTTGAGCGAGGTGAACTCCCCGACCTTGATCGAGGCGCCGAGCGCACCCGATTTCAGCTCGTAGTTGAGTTCCTCGTAATAGTAGCGCGCCAGCGGCTGGAGATAGCCGACGATCGCGAAATTCAGCCCCGCCAGCAGGATCGCCAGGATATAAGGCACGCGCAGGAGCCGAGTGTAGCTGAGCCCCACGGCGCGCATGACGTCCAGCTCGCTGGAGGTGGCCAGCTTGCGGAAGGCGAGCAGGATTCCCAGCATCAGGCCCAGCGGAATCGCCAGGCTGGCGTATTCCGGCAGGAGATTGGCCAGCATCTTGAAGACGACGCCGATCGGCCCGCCCTCCGTAGCCACGAAGTCGAAGAGCCGCAGCATCTTGTCGAGCACGAGCAGGGACGCCGCGAGCACGAAGATGCCGAGCATCGGCATCAGCACGAGGCGAAAGATGTAGCGATCGATGGCGCTGAGGAATTTCACGCTGAAAGGTTCACCGGGGGCGTCGTCATAAAACCGTGCTCCACAAGCCCTTAACGGCTTGGCGCCTAGGGGCAAAGCGAATTGTCTTGCCGGGTTCCACCTTGCGCGAAAGTCATCCCCGGCAAAACGACCAGCCGGAGCCGGGCCGCGCCGAAAGGTGCGGGAATGACCGGAGGCCCAGGCTGAGGGACCGCCGCCGTTTCACCCTATGTCACAGTTACATGCGCCGTGCACCCATTGCCTTCCCGGCGCCGCGTCCTGCATGGCGAAAGACGGTCACATGGCGCGAACACCGAAGGCGGGCGCCGGACCCTCCCCCCGAAAGAAGCCTTGGCCCCCCGAAAACCCTGGCTCCCTCGAAGAAGATTGCCCTCTTGGAAGAACCTGATGCGCAGGCGCTGCTGGCTGCCTGCCGGAATATCGCCGATTTCGCAGATCCGCTGCTCGAACGGGAATTGCTGAGCTTCGCCCGTCGCGCCCGCGCCGCCACGCGCGGCGAAGCCCCCAGGATCGTGCGCGAGGCACTGCTGGTCCTTGGCCGCTGGGGCCGCGCGATCGATGCCTGTTGCTGGCAGGCGCGCGAAGAGCGGGCCACGCAATTGCTGAACGACGGGATTTGCGGACGCGCCGCGGTCACGCTGCTGCCGCGCGGCGTCACTTATGAGGTCGAGACTCTCAGCCCCTTGCATGACTGGGCAAGTGTGACGGTGCCTCAGCTGGGCATCAGGACCGAAGCGACCGCCCATTCCATCGCCGCGGCGCTGGTCTCCGCACAGCTGCAAGCCATCGCGCAAGCCATCCGGCTTGGCGAGGCCGTGAACGGAAAAGACGAGCGGGCGAAAGAGCCTGAAATTCAGCGCTGAGGCGCGCTTTCAGGGCCGCTGCCATCGAGGTTCGATCCCGAAGGCCCTGGTGCGATGTGGAGATCGTGAATTGGCCGAGGCTCGGGTCCAGGCCTTTGGCAGTGCGGGCCGCGATGGCGGCCTCGATCATCAGCTAGCGCTCAGGCCTTTTCGAGCGTGCACTGCAGCGGATGCTGGTTCTGCCGGGCGAAGTCCATCACCTGGTTCACCTTGGTTTCCGCGATTTCATAAGGGAAAATCCCGCAGACGCCGACGCCCTTCTGGTGGACGTGCAGCATCACGCGCGTCGCCTGCTCCAGGTCCATATGGAAGAAGCGCTTGAGCACGAGGACGACGAACTCCATCGGCGTATAGTCGTCGTTGAGCATCAGCACCTTGAATTGGCTGGGCTTCTTGGGCTTGGCACGGGTCTTGGTGGCGACACCGAGCTGGTCGTCGCCATCGGTTCCGCCGTCGTTGCCATTATTGCCCCCATCGTCGGAATCCTGGTCGCCAGCCGCACGGATGGAAGCATCCGGAGCCTGCGACAGGCACGGATATGCGCTTCGAGCGAGCAGGGGACGGGGCAGTCTGGAATCGGCAGCGAGAGATAGCATGATGACAGAATATCGTATTGCAGCGCCTGGAAACAAGATGCCCTGTCCAGATCGGGGGTAGTTTTGAGGACGGAACAGGTCCCGGCCACGGCAAAACGGCCGGGTGGGAGATCCACCCGGCCGTCTGCTAGACGTCAGGAAAGTCCGTCAGGACCGTCCGGTGCGGCTCAGGCCGCGACGTGACGGGCCTTCTCGACGGCGACACTGACGCGGCCGGAAATCGGCGCCATCGTGTCGCTGAAGAGCTTGAGAGCGGCTTCGCTGTTCTTCGAACCGTAAGCGACGGCGCTGTCGAAGTTCTTGCGCATGATGTCGCCCTGGAGCTTGAAGAAGTCGGTCGGCGACTTGGCCGCTGCGAGTTCCTTGATGTCACCGGTGAAGGTTTCGAAGGCGGTACGGCCTTCGGTGACCATTTCCGAACCGAAGCCCTGAAGGCCCTCGGCAAGGATCTTGCCCGATTCGAGAACCGCTTCCACGTTGCCCTTGGCGAAATCGCCGGCTTCGCCGAATGCAACCGAGCTCTTTTCGAAAGCGGCCTTGGCCTTGGCCTGGGCTTCGGTCACGGCACCCTGGAAACCGGCGAAGTTAGCGCTAATGTCCATCGTTTTTTCCTCGAGGATGAAGGGATTAAACAGTCCTGCAAACGTATTCGTCTTCGGGTCGGCGATCTTTTCTGCCGCCTTCATGGCTGCCGCGGCAGGCGTGGCAACATCGATGACCGGCTTCGCCGTGGCAGCCTTGGCCGAAACGGAAGAAGCTGGAACAACTTTCTTGGCCGGCACCGGCTTGGCTGCCTTCGCAGCCGGAGCGGGCTTGGCCATCACCGGCGGCTTGGCGGCCGGGACAGGCGCCTTGGCTACGCTGGCCTTCGGTGCGGCGGCCTTGGGCGCGGCGGTCTTGACCACGGGCGCCTTGACCTCCGGAGCCTTGGCGGCCGGAGCTGACTTGATCGCCGGCTTGATCGCCGACTGGGCGACCTTGGGCTTGATCGACCTGCCGGCAGCCGGCTTGGCCGACGGCGTGGAAATCGGGGCCGGCTTGGATACGGGAGCCGGGGCAGCCGGCGCCGAAGCCTTCACAGGCTGCGGCAGGCCGGGAAGCGGCCTGGCCGCAGCGACGGCGGGCTTGGAATCGGAGACCTTTTCAGCCGCGTCGTCCGCCTTCGCGTCGGCAGCCTTGAGGGGTGCAACCGGGGTTTTCGCCGCTGCAGCCTCATAGGCCTTTTCAGCGAGCGCTTCGTCCTTCGTTTCTTCCTGGCCGGCCATGTGACTTCCTGCTTTCTGCTGGCAATCGTGTCTCGGGCGGATCGCAGGCTGGGCAGGGGGACGAGCGGACGTTGTCGTTCCGCGTTCAGTTCATCCCCACCCGTCTGCGATTCGGAATTCGTCTTTGCTGCGATGCACAATATGGGTTTGCAAAAGCGAAGTCAACGGGCTTATGCTGCACTGCAACATAAGCGAGCAAGCGCTCTTCCTGCCGCAAACCAAGGCTTGCGCGCCGTGACGGCCATCCTTCCCGAAAGAGGTAGCGCCCCTTTCCCCCAACGCCTTAGCGCTTGCGGAAGTTCCGGAAAATACGGAAAAACCTGAAGGCGCCTGCCCTTCTTGCGGCAGTCGCGAAATCACCGGCGCCTCGCACCGGCTGCGGACTCAGGCACTCCCTGGCCTGCGTCATGTCCGGATCGGCCGTTTGGAAACCACCGATCCGGAGACAGATTTTCGGCGCAAGTATTGCCGGGTTCAACGCATGGCGACGTAGCGGCCGGGGGCGTCCTCGATCACCTTGTCGCCGCGGCCGCCGGGCCGCCGCTTGCCCCGCGCCGCCACTTCGGCAGCGTCGAGCTTGCGGATCCAGTCCGCCCAATGCGGCCACCAGCTTCCCGCATGCTCCTTGGCGCCGTCCACGAAGGCATCGAGACTGTCGGGCCGGGCGTCGTTGACCCAGTACTGATACTTGTTCGAGCTGGGCGGGTTGACGACGCCGGCGATGTGCCCGGAACCGGCCAGCAGGAACGTCCAAGGTCCGGCCAGATAATGCGTGAGCTTCCACACACTCTGCGGCGGCGCGATGTGATCTTCGCGCCCGGCCTGGATGTAGACCGGCGTGGCGATCCGGTGCAGGTCGATCGGCACGCCGCATGCGTGCATGGAATCCGCCACGACCAGCCGGTTGTCGCGGTAGAGATCGCGCAAGTAGGCGCGATGCCAGTGCGCAGGCAGGTTGGTGACGTCGCCGTTCCAGTGGAGCAGGTCGAAGGCCGGATAGTCCTCGCCCTTGAGGTAGTTCTTTTCGACGTAGCTCCAGATCAGGTCGTTGCCGCGCAGCACGTTGAACGTCGCCGCGAGGTAGCGCCCGTCGAGATAACCCTCTGGAGAGAGCTTGCCGAGCGTCTCGATCTGCTGGTCGTCGACGAAATTCTTGAGGTCTCCGGCTTCCTCGAAATCGACCTGGGCCGTGAAGAAGGTGGAGCTGGCGACTTTGTCCGCCTCGCCCTTGCGCGCGAGCACGGCGAGCGTGGCCGCCAGCGTCGTTCCGGCGACGCAGTAGCCGATGGTATGCACGGAAGGCACGTTCAGCCGCGCACGAACCGCGTCGATCGCCTCGATCTGCGCGGCGATGTAATCGTCCCACACGATGTCGGCCATGGAGGCATCGGCGGACTTCCACGAGACCATGAACACCGTCAGCCCCTGCTCCACGGCCCAGCGCACGAAGCTCTTCTTGGCGTTGAGGTCGAGGATGTAGAAACGGTTGATCCAGGGCGGGAAGATGAGCAGCGGCGTGGCCAGCACCTTGTCGGTGGTCGGCGTGTACTGGATGAGCTGATAGAGCGGCGTTTCGAACACCACCTTGCCCGGCGTCACGGCGATGTTCTCGCCCAGCACGAAGGCGCCGGGGCGGGTGTGAGTGAGCTGGCCCTTGCGCATGTCGTCGAGCAGGTTCTCGAAGCCGCGAACCAGGCTTTCGCCGCGGGTGCGGTTCGCCGCTTCCAGCGCCACCGGGTTGGTGAGCGGGAAATTCGCCGGACTCAGCGCATCGACGATGGCGCGCGTGGCGAAAAGAAGCTGCGCTTTCTTCGCGGGTTCCAGCCCCTCGGTCGCTTCGGCCAGGCCCATGATCTCGGCCGAAAGCAGCAGATAGACCTGATGCAGCACCGCGAAGAACGGCTGACGGCGCCACTCGGGATCGGCGAAGCGGCGGTCGCGCAGCGGCAGCTGCGGTCCGGCCTCGGAAGGATCGCCGGCAGCGGCCTGCAGGCCGGCCTGGGGGCCCAGGCCATACTGCCCCAGCACCGTGTTGATCAGGGCGGAAATCCCGTTCCACAGCCGCTGCTGAACTTCGGGACTGGCGAAAGGCAATTGCCGCATGACCCCTTCGCCCGTGGCGATCCATTTCATCGGATCGGCATAGTGCGGCGGGCTCTCCCGGGTCTTGCCGAGTTGCTCGACCTGATACTCGGTCCAGATCGTGTGCATCCGGCTGGCGATCTGCGCCCATTGCACCGCGCTTTCCGCCTCGGAAGACCCTTCCCCGGGAACGAACTGGCCGAACAGGCCCGTGATCTGCTCCATGGTCTGGCCCATGGCCTGCTGGGACTGGTTGCGGAACATTTCAGTGAACAGTTCGGTGGCATCGGTCGCCATGGGCAGTGCAACTCCGCTGCGTGCAGGGGAGCCGGACGAATCCCCGCTCCCTTTTCCTATTGCCTCGTTCCTATCGACTGCCCGGGCAATCGCCAACCAGACAAAAGTTGCGCATTCCACCGCGCGCGCCTCTCACAATTGCGCATCGGCCATTTGCGCTCGGGCTTTATTCCCCTACAGGAACCCGCGCGGCACTTTCGCCGCGTGTTTTATGGATTCACAGAGGTCATGGAAGACGAGTTCTACCGCATCAAGCGACTGCCGCCCTACGTTATCGCCGAAGTCAACGCGATGCGTCATGCGGCACGCCAGGCGGGTAGGGACATCATCGACCTCGGCATGGGCAACCCGGACCTGCCGCCGCCCGCACACGTCATCGACAAGCTGTGCGAAGTGGCCCGCAAGGAAGACGCCCACGGCTATTCGGCCTCCTCCGGCATTCCCGGCATCCGCCGCGCCCAGGCCAACTACTACGGCCGCCGCTTCAACGTCGATCTAGATCCCGAGACCGAAGTGGTGATGACCATGGGTTCGAAGGAAGGGCTTGCCAGCCTCGCCACCGCGATCACCGCGCCGGGCGACGTGGTGCTGGCGCCCAACCCCAGCTACCCGATCCACACCTTCGGCTTCATCATCGCCGGCGCGACGATCCGCTCGGTGCCGACCACGCCGGACGAACGCTATTGGGAATCGCTGGACCGCGCGATGGCCTTCACGGTGCCGCGCCCCTCGATCCTGATCGTCAACTACCCCTCGAACCCCACGGCCGAGACGGTGGATCTGGCCTTCTACGAGCGCCTCGTCGCCTGGGCGAAGGAGAACAAGGTCTGGATCCTGTCGGACCTGGCCTATTCGGAACTCTATTTCGACGGCAACCCCACGCGCTCGATCCTCGAAGTGCCGGGCGCCAAGGACGTGGCGGTGGAATTCACCTCGATGTCGAAGACGTTCTCGATGGCCGGCTGGCGCGTCGGCTTCGCGGTGGGCAATGCCAAGCTGATCGCGGCGCTGAAGCGCGTGAAGTCCTACCTCGACTACGGCGCCTTCACGCCGATCCAGGCCGCGGCCTGCGCCGCGCTGAACGGCCCGCAGGACATCGTCGAGAAGAACCGCGCGCTCTATCAGAAGCGCCGCGACGTGATGGTGGAAGCCTTCGGCCGCGCCGGTTGGGACATCCCCAGCCCCAAGGCCTCGATGTTCGCCTGGGCTCCCCTGCCCCCCGCGCTGAAGGAAATGGGCAGCCTGGAATTCTCGAAGCAGCTGCTGACCGAAGCCGAAGTCGCGGTGGCACCGGGCGTGGGCTACGGCGAGGACGGCGAAGGCTACGTGCGCATCGCCATGGTGGAGAACGAACAGCGCCTTCGTCAGGCCGCCCGTAACATCAAGCGCTTCCTCGTTTCCAAGGGCGTGAATACGCCTGCGGGGTAAAATTCAGGCTTCCAGGCGGGCTATTACAGACATTTCATAGCCCGCCTGTAAGAATTTAGGTGTTGTCCCCTAGGGGGGATGTCCCAGTATATAGGCCATGTTTTCACCACTGGCGAAACAGATTGGGGGGGGAATGACCTATCTGGGAAAGAGCGAGTGCCACGCACCACGGTTTCGATGGCTGGCACCCGAGAAGATGTCCGAACGGCTTGACCTGCAACGCTGCGGCTGGATCCTCGATCCGGAAGGCGTGCCGGCCACGAACTGCGTCGGCCTGATCGACGCTGCCGATCTCGACAGCGTGGGGTGGATGCAGGTCCTGTCCTTCCTGCCGTCAGAAGCGCGGCGCTGCGTCCTGGTGGCCGGCGTGGGCGAAGCGCAGGATCGCACGTCGCTGCTGCAGATCGGATTCGGAGACGTCGTTACCGAGCGGATCGGGATCGAGGAACTCGGCGCGCGCGCCAGTCGCCTCGCGCAGTTCACCGACTGGCTGCCCCGCACCCGCCGCGTCGGCCGCCTGACACTGGACCTGCTTTCGCGCGAGGCGTTCGGCGATGGCAAGCCGCTCAATCTCAATCCGCGCGAATTCGCGCTGATCTGGCGCCTGGCGGATTCCATCGATCAGTTCGTCAGCAAGCAGGCGCTCATCTACGATGTCTGGCGGATGGGCTTTGTGCCCGAAACCAACAGCGTGGCCGTCCATATGTCGCGCCTGCGCCGCAAGCTGGCCTTCGTGGGGCTTGCCGGGATCATCGAGACCTCGCCCACCGGCGGCTATCGCCTCCATATGCCGGACGACGTGCCGCTGGCGGACCGTACCCTGCTCACCGCCGACTCCTCGGCCCCCCGCTCGGGAGATGGCCGTAACGCCTCTCTGGCGCACTAGTCCCTCCCCGAACCGGCCCCGGTTCCGCTAGTCGCGGGCCGGGTGCCTGCCCGCGAGCGCGGCCAGATCGCCGGGGGTGTTCACATTGGCGACCAGCGCCGGGATCTCCACCAGACGCGCGCCCAGGCTTTCGGCGAAGCGGCGCACCGAATGGCTCTCATCGCTGTGGAGGAGCGCCTCCAGCGCCGTCGCGGCCGAACTGGGCCAGATACCGATCACCGGCTGCTGCGCCAGACAGGCCGGTGCCGGTCCCAGCAGGCCCGGCAGGTCATCCGGCAGCAGCACCGCATCGACGCCGCAAGTCAGCACCGTGTCATAGCCTTCGTCGAGGGCGGCATGCAGCGCGGCCGCCAATCCGCCCAGCGGCCCCATGCCCGGCCGCGGCCAGTCGGGAAGGGTGGGCGCCGGCGCGGTTTCCCGCCCGACCACCACGACTTTCTCGGACCAGCCCGAGAGCGCGTCCACCGCCAGCGAAATCAGCGTATGCCCGCCGAATTCGGCCAGGGCCTTGTCGCTTCCGAACCGGCTGGACAGTCCACCGGCAAGAACGGCTCCGAGAATCATGCTGTGACCTTTTCGAACAATCGGGAATGACTAACGATCCTCGCCTGGACGCGTTCCGCTACCCTCGGGCAAGCGGTCGTTTCGCGGGGATGATGGCGGAGGGCCGCGCCGCTTGCAATTCGCGGCGACCTGCCCTCCAATCCGCTTGATGAAGACGCTTGTCGATCCCGATCGCCTGCTGGACCAGGGCCTCGCCCGTCTGCGCACCCGCTTCGCCATCCCCGAAGCCTTTCCGCCCGAAGTGCTCGATGCCGCCGAAAAGGCCGTCAGGCGCCCGCCGGAGCGCCATGCCGACCGGACTGCCCTGCCCTTCGTGACGCTCGACCCGGCAAGCTCGACCGATCTCGACCAGGCGTTCGCCATCGAGGCGAGCGGAGCGGACTGGCTGCTGCACTATGCCATTGCCGATGTCGCCTGGTTCGTCGCCGACGACGATCCGCTGGACAAGGAAGCCTGGCGCCGGGGGACGACGACTTATCTGCCAGGCGGCAAGGCCAGCCTCTATCCGCCCGTCCTGTCGGAAGGCGGCGCCAGCCTGCTGCCGAACGTCGATCGCCCCGCGGTCGTTCTCAGTGTCCGCATCGACCCGGCGGGCCTCTCGCGCCTCGACGGCGTGGAGCGCGCCGTGATCCGCAGCCAGGCCAAGCTCGCCTACGAGACGGTCAGGGACGAGGATCTTCCGGACGGCTTCCTGGAGATCGCCCGCCGGATCGAGCGGGCCGAGGACCGCCGCGGCGCCCAGCGCGTCGATCCGCCCGAGCAGGTCGTGGAACGGGACGCGGCAGGTCGTTTCTCGCTCGGCTTCCGTCCGCAGCTCCCCTCCGAACGCCGCAATGCCGCCCTGTCGCTCGCCGCCAATCTCGCGGTGGCGCAAACCATGCTCGACGCGCAGACGGGGCTGTTCCGCGTCATGGCCATGCCCGATGCCAGGGCCGAGGAACGCCTGCGGGCGACGGCCCTGGCCCTGCGGCTGGAATGGCCGGCCACCATGCCGCTCGCGCAGTTCCAGCGGCGGCTCGATCCGCGCAGGCCCGCCGAAGCGGCATTCATGCTGGCGATCCGCCGCTCGGGCTCCGGCGCGAGCTATCGCCCTTACGACCCATCCAGGGCCGATCAGGCGGAACTGCCATGGCACGCCGCCGTGGCAGCGCCATACGCCCATGCCACGGCCCCGCTGCGCCGTCTGGCCGACCGCTACGTCCTGCGCACCGTGCTGGCCCTTGCACAGGGCGAGGCCGTGCCCGAAGCGGTGCTTTCCGCCTTCCCGGATATCCCCCGCGTCATGGCCCGGGCCGCTTCCCGCGATGCCCAGGTCGACCGCTCGGTGATCGATCTGGCCGAAGCGACCATGCTTCATGGCCAGGAAGGCACCGCTTTCCCGGCCGTGATCACCGATGTGCGGGACAAGAAGGCGCAAGTGCAGCTTTGCGAACTGCCGGTGATCGCCTCGATCTCCATCCCCCCTGCCCCCGCCACCGATGTGCTTCCCGGAAGCCCGGTCACCCTGCGTCTCGTCCGCGCCGACCCGGCCGAGGGCGCCTTGTCCTTCGAACTTGTCGATTAAATTCGCCGGATCGGAAAATGGGCGTTGCGCTAGTCCCGATCCGTTGTTAGGGGCGCGGTTCTCCACACGGATGGCCCGATGGCGGAGTGGTGACGCAGAGGACTGCAAATCCTTGCACGCCGGTTCGATTCCGGCTCGGGCCTCCATCTTGCTCCCTGGTTATCCAGGCGCAGCATCTTCCCAGATCCCGCACTTTTCACCACTTGCTGCGGCAAGGCGGGCGTCCTTGCGCATGTTGCGGGAACGCTGCCGGGGCTTGGCGGATCGCATTGCCGGTTTTTCCACGTAATTACTTCAAGTTAATGGGCAATAACGCCATCTTAATGGTGTTTGTTACGCTTCCTTAGTCGCCACGCGTTAGCTTGCGTGTTTCGACGAAGCAGGGTGCGGATGCAGAAGCGCGATAGTATACTTTCGCCGAACAAGGCGATGACAGCAGCACGGCGCCTGTCGGTCCATGCCGTTCAGGCCTGCTGCGCCGTCTGCGCGGTGTCCAGCGTTCTGGCAGAGGGCACGACCGCCCGCATCCTGGCGGGGATGGCAGCGGCAACGGCGCTGTTCACGCTGGGCGTCGGCATCCGTTACGGACGCCGCGCGGTGGCCGAACTCGACGGGCATCTCACACTGGTCGCCCAGACTGGCGCCGCCCGCGCGCAAGTCGAAGAACTCTTCGCGATGGCGGACATGCTCCAGGCCGCAGACGACCACGAGGACGCCGGTGCCGTGCTCATGGCCAGCGCGGAACGGCTGCTGCCGGAATTCGACGGTGCACTCTATGTCTTCAACAATTCGCGCGACCGGCTCGACCTCGCGCGGTCGTGGAGCCGGAAGGACGGCTTCGCGCCGCCCGCCACGCTGTTCCCGGGGAGCTGCTGGGCGCTCAAGCGCGGCAAGCCCCATGTCAACGACAGGCTGGGAGGATCGCTGTGCTGCCAGCACGCGATCGGCGGCGCTTCCACCATCGAAGTCCCGATGATGGCGCGCGGGCAGGTGTTCGGCCTGCTCGTCATCGCTAGCGAGGCGGAAGATGCCTCGGCAAGGCTGCTGGACGTGACGCGGGTGGTCCGCGCCCTGGCGGATTCGATGTCGCTGGCCCTGTCCAACATCGCCCTGCGCGAGAAGTTGCGCACCCAGTCCCTGCGCGATCCGCTGACCGGGCTCTACAACCGGCGCTACATGGAAGACGCGCTGGAACGCTACATCAATCTGGCCCAGCGCACCGGCACGCCGATCTCGGTGCTGATGATCGACCTGGACAACTTCAAGCGCCTCAACGACGATCACGGCCACGCCAAGGGCGATGCCGTGCTGTGCGATGTGGCGGGCCAGCTGGTGGAAACCCTGCGCCCCTCCGACGTGATCGCGCGCTATGGCGGCGAGGAGCTTCTGGTCATCATGCCCAAGTGCAGCCTCGACCATGCCGCGGCCAAGGCCGAACTGCTGCGCCAGCGGGTGGAAGCGCTCTCGGCCGCGCACGGCACCCCGGTCAGCGCCTCCTTCGGCATCGCCACGGTGCCCGAGACCGCGACCGGCGCAGGCGACGTGGTGGCGATGGCGGACAGCGCGCTCTATGCCGCGAAACAGTCCGGCAAGAACCGCGTGGTCACCGCCCCGCGCCGCGCCCGCAGCGACGACAAGGCCATGCCGCTGCTCACCGCTGCCGGGCGCTAGGACGAGCGGGACAACCTTCCAGCTTCCGGTCATTGCCATCCGATGTCGCGTCTGGCCGCGCGGGATGGTTTCGTCGCGCCTGCACATGGCGAGGCCTGACGGGAACGAGGCCCTACAAGAACGAGGAAGACGCCATGCCGATAGATGGCAGCCCGCCGTCTCACCCCCGCACCGGGTCATAGACCGCACGAAAAAAGGGGCCGCATCGCTGCGGCCCCTTCTTCTTTTCGTTCAGGTCGCGAGACCCGAGCCGATCAGTCTTCCTTGAGGAAGGCCGGCAGGTGGTCGGGATCGCCGCCGCCGTTGCCGCCGTCACGCGGACCGCGGGGACCGCGATCGCCACGGCCTTCGCCGCGCGGACCACGATCGTTGCCGCCACGGCCGCCATCACGGCGCGGGCCGCGACGGTCACCGCCACGATCGTCACGGGGACCACGATCGCCGCGCGGTTCGCGCGGTTCGCGGGCCGGACGGGTGTCTTCCAACTCGGCGCCGGTTTCCTGGTCGACGACGCGCATCGACAGGCGAACCTTGCCGCGCGGGTCGATCTCGAGAACCTTGACCTTGACGAGCTGGCCTTCCTTGACGACGTCGGTCGGCTTTTCGACACGCTCGTTCTTCATTTCGGAGACGTGGACGAGACCGTCCTTGCCGCCCATGAAGTTCACGAAAGCGCCGAAGTCGACGATGTTGACGACCTTGCCGTCGTAGATCTTGCCGACTTCCGCTTCCTCGACGATGCCGAGGATCCACTTCTTGGCGGCTTCGATCTGGGCGATGTCGGACGACGAGATCTTGATCACGCCTTCATCGTCGATGTCGACCTTGGCGCCGGTTTCGGCGACGATCTCGCGGATGACCTTGCCGCCGGTGCCGATGACGTCACGGATCTTCGACTTGTCGATCTGGATCGTCTCGATGCGCGGAGCGTGGGCCGAGAGTTCGGTGCGAGCCGAACCGAGGGCCTTGGTCATTTCACCCAGGATGTGCGCGCGGCCGGCCTTGGCCTGCTCGAGCGCCTTGCCCATGATTTCCTTGGTGATGCCGGCGATCTTGATGTCCATCTGCATCGTGGTGATGCCGAGTTCGGTGCCAGCCACCTTGAAGTCCATGTCGCCGAGGTGATCCTCGTCGCCCAGGATGTCCGAGAGAACGGCGAAGTCTTCGCCTTCCAGGATCAGGCCCATGGCGATGCCCGAAACCGGACGGATCACGGGAACGCCCGCGTCCATCATGGAAAGGCAGCCACCGCAGATCGTCGCCATTGAGGACGAGCCGTTCGACTCGGTGATGTCCGACAGGATGCGGATGGTGTAGGGGAAGTCTTCCTTGGCGGGCAGCACGGGGTGCAGCGCGCGCCATGCCAGCTTGCCGTGGCCGATCTCGCGGCGGCCCGGAGCGCCGAAACGGCCCACTTCGCCGACCGAGTAGGGCGGGAAGTTGTAGTGCAGCATGAACGACGAGTACGACAGGCCTTCGAGGCCGTCGATCATCTGTTCGGCGTCCTTGGTGCCCAGCGTGGTGGTGCAGATCGCCTGCGTTTCACCGCGGGTGAACAGCGCCGAACCGTGGGTACGGGGCAGGAAGCCGACCATCGATTCGATCGGGCGGACCTGGTCGAGCTTGCGGCCGTCGATACGCTTGCCGTCCTTGAGGATGGCGCCGCGCACGATTTCCGCTTCCAGCTTCTTCATGGTCTTGATGGCGACCATCTGAAGCTGCGGGGTCTCGCCGGAGAAGGCTTCCTTGGCCTTGGCGCGGGCTGCGTTCAGCGCGTTCGAGCGGGCCGACTTGTCGGTCAGCTTGTAGGCAGCGGTAACGTCCTTGCCGACGGCCTTCTTGAGCTTCGCCTTGATGTCGGCCGTGTTGTCCGACAGGTCGATTTCCCAAGGTTCCTTGGCGGCCTGCTCGGCCAGGTCGATCACGAGGTTGACGACCTTGCGGCATTCGTCATGCGCGAACATGACGGCGCCGAGCATCTCTTCCTCGGTCAGTTCCTTGGCTTCCGATTCCACCATCATCACGGCGTTGCCGGTGGCGGCGACGACGAGATCGAGGCGGCCGTCTTCGAGAGCAGCGTTCTGCTTCGGGTTCAGCGTGTATTCGCCGTCGACGAAGCCGACGCGGCAGGCGCCGATCGGGCCCATGAAGGGCACGCCCGAGATGGTGAGCGCGGCCGAAGCGGCGATCATCGCAACGATGTCGGCCTCGGTTTCGCCGTCATAGCTCAGGACCTGGCAGATGACGTTGATTTCGTTGTAGAAACCTTCGGGGAACAGCGGGCGGACCGGGCGATCGATCAGGCGGCTGGTCAGCGTTTCCTTTTCGGTGGCGCCGCGTTCACGCTTGAAGAAGCCACCGGGGATGCGTCCTGCGGACGAAAACTTTTCCTGGTAGTGTACGGTCAGCGGGAAGAAGTCCTGGCCTTCCTTCACCGACTTGGCGGCGGTCACCGCGCAGAGCACGACCGTTTCGCCGTAGGTGGCAAGGACGGCGCCGTCGGCCTGACGGGCCACGCGGCCGGTTTCGAGAGTGAGCGTCTTGCCGCCCCACTCCATGCTTACGGTTTTGACGTCGAACATAAGAGGTTTTCCTCAGCCCGCCGGCCCTATTGCAACAGCGGGGTTTACTGCCGGGTATGCCGTCCCGGTCCGGTGTGGAGCCGTTTCGGGGCTCCTGGGTCTGCCGCCGAATTGCGGACGGACCCTTGGTTTAGTTTTACAGCGTTTTCCGGGTCATCAGGTGATCCCACCCGATTGGAAGACGCTCTAATGCAAGAAGCGGCCCGCTAGGGGCCGCTTCCCGTTAGTTCTTACTTACGCAGACCCAGCTTCTGGATCAGCGAGTTGTACCGCGCGACATCCTTCTTCTTAAGGTAGTCGAGCAGCGAGCGGCGCTTGTTGACCATGGCCAGCAGACCGCGACGCGAGTGGTTGTCCTTGTGGTGAGCCTTGAAGTGCTCGGTCAGGTTGCGGATGCGCTCGGTGAGGATCGCAACCTGAACTTCCGGGCTGCCCGTGTCGCCAGCGACGCGTGCGTTGTCCGAAATGATGTCCTGCTTCTTTTCAGCGGTAACCGACATAGTACTTTACTCCGCGACATCCGATAGGTTGAACCCCCTGACAACGCGGACTTCTCCGCTCGAAAGCTCCACGAGCGCGACGGGAATGGTTCCCTCCCGCGCCCAGTAGAGCCCGTCATCGTGGGGCAGTTCGGTCAGAACGCGGCCCTGTCGGACCGCCCTTGCCTGCTCCGAACCGAGGTCGATGGCCGGGATGTCGTCCAGCCCCACCTCCAGTGGCAAGAGTATCTGTTCAAGCGTCGCGCCCTTGCCGATTTCGTTCAATTTGTCCAGCGAAATCGCTTGGGACAGGTCGAACGGGCCGGCCTTCACGCGGCGTAGCATGGTCACATGACCGACGGTGCCGAGGGCCAATGAAATGTCACGGGCAAGGCTGCGAATATAGGTTCCCTTAGAAACTTTCACCCGCAAAGTAACGTATTGCTCGCTTGCATCCCACTCGCCGACGAAGCCCTCGGCAAGGTACTCCCAGCCGAAAATCGTCACTCTGCGGGACTTGAGTTGCACGTCCTCACCCGCCCTCGCCAGATCGTAAGCCCTCTCGCCATCGATTTTTATGGCGGAGTAGCTGGGTGGAACCTGGTCGATTTCGCCCGTGAAGCGCTCCTGCAATATCGATTCGACAGCGCCGAAACCCGGCTGGACGTCGCTGATAGCCACGACTTTGCCTTCAAGGTCGAGCGTGTCGGTTTGCCGGCCGAACTGAACCGTGAACTCGTAAGTCTTGCTGGCATCGAGCATGCGTCCGGCCAGCTTGGTCGCCTCGCCCAGCGCTATCGGCAGCACACCCGTGGCCAGTGGGTCCAGCGTGCCGCCATGCCCGACCTTCACTTTCTTGCCGTAACCCGCCTCGCGCAAGTTGCGCTTCACGGCGGCGACGGCCTGGGTGGAGCCAAGGCCGAGCGGCTTGTCGAGGACGATCCAGCCATGGGGGGCCGGGCGGGGAGGAACGGTGGAATTCATCGCATCCCCCAAGGCCCGCGAGGCCGGTTTGTCAACGCCCGGACGGCCGGGGGTTCAGGCCCCGGCCACGAACTGCGCCAGTGCGTAATAGTAATCGGTCGCCCAGATCACCGGCGGCAGGACCAGGCGCCGCACCACGCCCCATTGCGGGAAGAAATAGGGCACCACCAGCAGGAGCACGATCAGCAGCGGGAAACCGTAAGGCCGGAACCGCTCGTATTGCGCCGCTGCCGCGCGCGGCAACAGGCCCTCGACGATGTGCGATCCGTCGAACGGCGGGATCGGCAGCAAGTTGAACAGGGCCAGGAAGACGTTGATGGTGATGAAGTTGTTGAGGTTCATCGCCGCAAAGGTCAGTCCGGCGCCTTCGGCGTTCCCGGCAAAGCGCACCAGCAGCCCCAGCAGCAAAGCGCCGACGGCGGCGAGCACCAGGTTGGTGCCCGGTCCGGCGGCGGCGACCACCATCATGCCCCGGCGCGGATCGTTGAGCCGCCAGCGGTTGACCGGCACCGGCTTGGCCCAACCGAAGATCGGCAGCCCGGTCAGCGCCAGGAACCCCGGCAGCGCGATCGTACCCATGGGGTCGACGTGCCGCAGCGGGTTGAGCGACAGCCGCCGTTGCTCCTGCGCGGTCGGATCGCCGAGCGCGAGAGCAGTCCATCCGTGCGCCACCTCGTGGAAGACGATGGCGATGATGAGGGGGATGATGAGCGCCGCAGCCTGCAGCAGGGTCTGGTTCATGGCGCTGATCTAGGGGCGAGCGCCCCCGCCTGCAATGGAGCAGGCCCGGGCGAGGCGGATGCCGCTACGAAAATCCACGCGAGGGCATTGCGCAGGCCATCTCGCCCCGGCCAATTCGGGGCCCCGGCATCACCGGGCCATGGCTTCGCCGAAATGCTTGCGGCAGAGCGCGACATAGCGATCGTTCCCGCCGATTTCCGTCTGCGCCCCTTCATGCACCGCCGCTCCGGCGGCATCGACACGCAAGTTCATCGTCGCCTTGCGGCCGCAGTGGCACACCGCCTTCAGCTCGATCAGGGCATCGGCAATGCCCAGCAGGACAGCGGACCCGGGGAACAGCTCCCCGCGAAAATCCGTGCGCAAACCGTAGCAGAGCACGGGGATGTTCTCGCGGTCGGCAACCTGGGCGCATTGCCAGGCCTGCGCCGGGGTGAGGAACTGCGCTTCGTCCACCAGAACGCAGGACAGCGGCTCCACCGAATGGGCCGCTCTCACTTGCGAGACGAGGTCGGTATCGGGCAGGAAACGGTGCGCCGATGCGTGCAGGCCGATGCGGCTTTCGATCGCATGGTCGCCGCCGCGGGACTCGCTGCGGTCGTCTATCGCCGCAGTCCACAACATCGTGCGCATGCCGCGCTCGTGATAGTTGAAGTTGGCCTGAAGCAAAGTCGCCGATTTGCCGGCATTCATGCTGGCATAGTAGAAATAGAGTTTAGCCATCGGAGTTGGGGATAACATGCCCCTCGGCCGCCCGCACGGCGTCCCTCGCGATTGTCCCCGCTTGAATGAAAGCCCCTGCCGTTATCTAATCCCGTCAGCCGAAACCGGCGTCCGGGCATCTGGAGTCTCGGCAGGGCCGGAAACGGGCTGAGCTGGAGTTAGACAGCCCCGAAGTTAGACAGGCCCCGAAGTTAGAAGGCCCCGAAGTTCGAGAGGCCCGAAGTTCTAGGCAGGGAGTTGGGCATGAAGAGATGGATCGCCTTGGTCGTGATCATCGCGCTGGCCGGAGCGGCGGCCGGATATGTCGTCGATGCCCCCTTCGCCCCGCACGTCGCCGCCCCCTCCCGACAGACCGCCGCCCTGTTCGATAGCGCCGCCGCAGCGCTGGTCGCCGCTCTGGGACGCGGCGGCGCCATCGCTGCCCCGCTGGTGCTGGGCGCCCTGCTCTGCGCGCCGATACTGCTGCTCTGGCCCCGAACGCCGGCGCTCAAGGCGCTCCCAGGCCCGGTCTGGCGGCCCGAACCCTTGACCGCGGACCCGTTGAGCGTCGAACAGCCGATGGGCGAACCCGACATGTTCGACCCCGAAGCGCCCCTGCCCCGCCCGGTCGTGCTGATCCGCAAGGCCCGGTCGCGATCGCGGGACTGGTTCGGCGATGCCAGCTGGCTCGGCGGCCTGCCGAAGCTGGCCGGCATTCCCTGGCCGCGCGGCAGCGGCGGTGCGGCGCTGCCTTTCGCCGCGCAGATCGACCTGGCCGAAATCGCCGCCGCCTGCCCGGAGACGCCGCTGCCGAAGTCCGGCTCCCTGGCTTTCTTCGTTGGAACCGGCGCCGTCGTGCCGGTCCCGGCCGGAGCCCACGAGTTCACCGATCCTCCCGCAGGCAGCGAAGGCGGCCTGTCACTGGCCGCGGCGGACCGGGCCCCGGATGACGCGTTCTACCCCTTCTGGCCGGTGGAAGCCGTTGCCGTCCCGCTACCCGAAGAGCTGCGCGACCGGCACGAACTGGGCAACGAGCAAGCCGTCGAACAGGCGATGACCGAGTGGCTCGCCATGCGCTATCCCTTGCGCGACGGGCCGCTGACCGTGCGCGAGCCGGTGGAGCGGGTCTGGTGGCATGGTGCGATCCACCTGGCCGCGCGTTTCCATGCCGCCCTGGACGAAGCCTCGCGTCTGGTGGACAAACGTACCGACAGGACCGCCGACGCGCGCGAGGATGTCGAACTGCTGGGCGCCGATCCGGGCACGACGTCGCTGCGCCTGGAAGCCGCCCAGCGCGCCTTCGACCGGGAGGACGCGAAACTCCACGCCACATGCGAGCAGCAGGCCGCGCTCGCGCAAGTCACGCAGGCCATGGACGGCTTCACCAGCGAGCGGGATCCCTGGACGCCGCTGACCCACGACGAATTCGCCGTGCTTCAGGATGTCCTGGCCCATGTGGCTCGTGATTGCGCTGACCTCGTGCGGAACCGCGCGCCGGCGACGATGGCGGAACTCTCCGCTTTCTCGCTGCGGGCGATGGTTTCGGGGCCGCCGGAAGCTCTGGCGCAAGTGTCCGATGCGGAACTCGCAAGGATCAATGCCGGCTACCGGCTCGCCAATGCGCACCAGCACGAAGTGTTCGGCCCCGGCGCCTGCCACCGTGCGGCGCGCGACGACCATCGGGGCGAGATCCTGCTGCTGCAGCTCGCCAGCGACGACATGATGGGATGGCATTGGCGAGAATCGGGAGGCGATACGGCGAGAGCCTCGGGACTCTACCAGTTCTGGATCAGCCCGCCCGATCTGGCGCGGCGCCGGTGGGACCGGGTTTCGCTGACGTTCGAACCCGGCTGACCGGGCGGATCAGTCCTCGAGGTCGCGCTTGACCCGCGGATCGTTGAGCAGCGCGTCGATCCGGCTCGCCTCTTCGAAAGTATCATCGGTGCGGAAACGGATCTTGGCAGCGAACTTCAGCTTCAGCCGCTGTGCCACTTCGCGCTGGAAGAACGCGGTATGCGTCTGCAGCGCCTTCAGCACGATTTCCTCATGCTCGCCGAGCAGGGGCTTCACGAAGACGGTGGCGATGCGCAGGTCCGGCGTCATGCGCACTTCGGTGACGGAGACCGAATGCGTGCTCAGCGTATCGTCGTGAACCTGCTGGCGCGTGAGGATCTCGGAAAGGACGTGGCGCACCTGCTCGCCCACCTTGAGGAGGCGGACGGAGTGCTGTTCGGATGTGACTTGCTGGCGTACCATGGCTTTGTTCCATGTGGGCGGACGACGACAATTTGCAACAATTGATTACGGCTCCAAGGCTCATTTGTGTGGTTTAGCCCTGTGAAACCACCATTTCGAGGAACCGGAAATGCACAAGTTCACCGCCACCCTGCTTGCTGCGGCGCTCGTCGCCCCCACCGTCGCCGCACCGGCCATGGCCGCGCCGGACCGCCACACCTCTTCGCATGCGGACACTTCTCATTCGGGTAGCGGCCATGCCGACAAGAGCCCGCACCAGTTCCGCAAGGGCGAGAAGTTCGACCAGAGCCGCGCCACGCACTACCAGGCCGTGGACTACCGCAAGTACCGCAATGTGAAGGCCCCGCCGCGCGGCTATCACTACGTGCGTTCGGGCAATGACCTGCTGCTCGTCGGCATCACCAGCGGCATCGTTGCCGCCGTGACGAGCGGCATGTTCCGCTGATCCCTCCCGGATAGACGAAACCGGCCAATGGGGCGTCGCGCTTGGCGGAGCGCGGCGCCCTTTGCGCATCACATCTTCGCGACGATCCGCGCCAGCGTTCGCACATTGCGCGCCGCACCCCGGCTGCCGAGGCGCTTTTCGATGAAGGCCATCGTCAGCGGACTTTCGCTCATCGGCCCGCCGAAATCCACGAAGAGGCAGCGATCGCCCAGCGCCAGTCGCTCGGCGCCGATGCTGCCGTGGTCGCCCACGAGGCGGCCGAACTGCTGCTTGGTCGGTTGCCGCTCCAGCAGCACGCTATGGACGAAAGTGTCCTCGCTGCCCACGAACGGGTTTTCCTCCACGGCCGCGCGGATCTCCGCGCGACTGCGCACCGCCACGAAGGCGCCCATGTCGAAGCGATCGCGCATCAGGTAGGCCAGGAGGTCTTCCAGACCCTCGGTCGGACGGTCCTCGTAATCGAACAGGACATTGCCGCTGGAGATCACCGTTTCGGCATTCTCCAGTTCCTCGCGCGCGAAGGCGTAGCGCAAGTCCGCCATCGACAGACGATCGCCGCCCACGATCAGGGACTCGAAAAAGGCGCAATAGCGGGTCATGGCAGGGTCATCGATTCCATAAGCTGAATGGCTGCCGGGCATGTCTGCCGGGCGCTTCCTCACCTGCACGAGCCGCGGAGAGGCTGCAAGTCATCCCGCAAGCCGCCATCTGTCGCCGCAGGGTGCCGTCGTCCGGCCAGGCGGCACAAACGGCAACGGCCACCGCCGGGTTTCCCCGACGATGGCCGTTTCATGGTCTTTCAACCGAAACCCGCAGCTATCAGCCGACGGTACGTTCGCGGTGGCTGACTTCGAAGACTTCAAGGTGGTCGCCCGCCTTGATGTCGTTGGTGTCGGCCAGGACCACACCGCACTCCAGACCGGCGCGGACTTCGTCCACGTCGTCCTTGAAGCGGCGCAGCGAGGAGATCGTCGTTGCCGAAACGATGACGTCGTTGCGGGTAAGACGCGCGCTGAGACCCTTGCGGATGAAGCCTTCGACGACCAGCAGACCGGCGGCCTTGTCGCGCTTGCCGGCCGGGAAGACCTGCTTGACTTCGGCGCGGCCGACCACGGTTTCGATGCGCTCCGGACCCCAGATGCCGGCCATCTGCTTCGCGACCTCGGCGGTCAGCTCGTAGATGACGTCATAGTACATCATCGGGGTCTTGGTCTTCTCGATCTGCTCGCGCGCCTTGGCGTTCGGGCGGACGTTGAAGCCCACGATCGGCGCGCCCGAGGCCGAAGCCAGGGCCACGTCGGTCTCGGTGATGGCACCGACGCCCGAGTGCAGGATGCGCACCTTGATCTCGTCGTTCGAGAGGGCATGGAGCGCGGCGTTGATCGCCTCGACCGAACCCTGCACGTCCGCCTTGACCACGACCGGGTACTCGATGACGTTCTGCTTGGCGGCAAGCGCCGAGAACATCGTGTCGATGCTGGCCGGCGCCATGGCGGTGCGCTTGGCAGTCGCCTGTTCCTGACGGTAGGCCGAAACCTCGCGGGCACGCTGTTCGCTGTCCACGACGCTGAGCAGGTCACCGGCCATCGGCACGCCGCCGATACCGAGGACTTCCACCGGCATCGAGGGCGGAGCGACCTTCACCTGGCGTCCCTTGTCGTCGAGCATGGCGCGCACGCGGCCGCTCTCCGTACCGACGACGAAGATATCGCCGACCTTCAGGGTGCCGCGGTTGACCAGCACGGTCGCGAGCGGACCCTTGCCCTTGTCGAGCTTGGCTTCGATCACGGTCGCCTCGGCCTCGCGGTCGGGGTTGGCCTTCAGTTCCATCAGTTCGGCCTGGAGCAGGATCTTCTCGATCAGATCGTCGAGACCCGCGCCGGTCTTGGCCGAGACTTCCACGTCCTGGACATCGCCCGACATGGCCTCGACGATGACTTCGTGCTCCAGCAGGCGCTCGCGCACCTTCTGCGGATTGGCCTCGTGCTTGTCCATCTTGTTGATGGCCACGATCATCGGCACGCCCGCGGCCTTCGTGTGATTGATGGCCTCGATCGTCTGCGGCATGATGCCGTCGTCGGCAGCGACCACCAGGATCACGATGTCGGTGACGTTCGCACCGCGCATACGCATCTGGGTGAAGGCGGCGTGACCAGGCGTGTCGAGGAAGGTGACGAGGTCACCGCCCTTGGTCTTGATCTGGTACGCGCCCATGTGCTGCGTGATGCCGCCGGCTTCGCCGCGCACCACGTCGGTGCCGCGAAGCGCATCGAGCAGCGAGGTCTTGCCGTGGTCGACGTGGCCCATGATGGCGACGACCGGGGGACGCGGCTTCAGCGTCTCTTCGGCATCGACGTCGATGGAGGTGTCGATGTCGACATCGCTTTCGGACACGCGCTGGATGTTGTGGCCGAATTCGGTGACGAGCAGTTCAGCGGTATCCTGGTCGATCGTCTGGTTGACGGTGACCATCATGCCCATCTTGAACATCGCCTTCACCAGGTCGGCGCCCTTTTCGGCCATGCGGTTGGCGAGTTCCTGAACGGTGATCGCCTCGGGGACGATCACGTCGCGGACCTGCTTCTCGCGCTGCTGCGACTGGCCGCCGAAGTGGGCACGACGTTCCTTCTCGCGGGCGCGCTTGAGCGCGGCGAGCGAACGGGCGCGGGCGCCCTCGTCGTCGTTGAGCGCACGGTTGACCGTGAGCTTGCCCGACTGGCGACGGTCGCCGCCCTTGCGGTCGCGATCCGGCGTGCTGCGCGGCGGCGGCGGCGGAGCGCCCTTCTTGGCTGCGGCCGGACCCTTGGGTGCGGCGGCCGTGCCGCTGCTGGCGGGGCCGGCATTGCCGGTGGTTGCGGCAGCTGCATTACCGGCATTGCCAGAGGCGGCGTTGCCTGCGGGAGCGTTGCCGGCGGCGGCGGCCGGAGCCTCGGGCTTGCGGGGCTGAGGACGTGCAACCGGGGTGAAGCGGCGCGGCGCGGGAGCCGGAGCGGCCACGGGCGCGGCAGCAACCGGCTTCGCAGCAGCTTCAGGCGCCTTGGCGGCAGGCGCGGCAGCTTCCGGAGCCGACGCTTCGGCGGCAGGCGCAGCCGGTTCGGCAGCGGCAGGCGTCTCGGCAGGCGCTTCCTGCACGGGAGCCGCAGTATCTTGGGCCGGAGCGTTCTGGGCCGGAGCGTTCTGGACAGCCTCGGCTTCGCGAGCCTTGGCAGCTTCCTCTTCGGCGCGCTTGCTTTCCTGGGCGCGGTTTTCTTCGGCGCGGCGCTTTTCTTCTTCCATCGCGCGCACCTTTTCCTCGTGCTCGCGGCGGTTCGATTCCTCAAGCGAGGCGAGTCGGGCTTCCTCGGCCTCACGCTGAAGACGGGCGACGCGCTCCTGCGGCGTCTCGTTCGACGGAATCGGCTTGCGGGGCGCGGCCGGCGGCGGCGCAGCCCGCTGCGGTGCGGGCTGGGGAGCCGACGGGGCCGGGGCAGCGGCCTGCGGAGCCGGGGCGGGAGCCTGGGGCGCGGGAGCGGCCTCGACAGCGCCTTCGGAGCCCGGCTTGCCGAGCACCTTGCGGCGCTTCACCTCGACCACCACCTTGTTGGTGCGGCCGTGGCTGAAGGTCTGCTTGACCTCACCCGCTTCCACGGAACGCTTAAGCCCCAATGGCTTGCGGCCCAGGGTCGGTTTGTTGTCGGTCTCGCTCATATCTCTCGTCGTGCCCTTCAGTCTCAATTCGTCGCCTCGGGCGCGGCGCTGCGTGCCGGCCCGTTGCTACCATCCATACCGTCCCCGTCCGTCTCGGTGCGGGGCTGCCCCTGGAAATGCAGAAGGCGCTGCAGCAGCGAAGCGACTCGTTGAGCCGCGCCACGATCATTCAGCGCCAAGTGAACGACGTTGTCGCGGCCCAATGCCACAGACAGCGTCTCTCGGTCCAGAGGCAAGCGTGTGCCCTTGAGACCGCTTCCTTCCGCCTCGCTCCCGACTCTCCAGGCCTGGTCGAGCTTGCGCGAGCCGTCTTCGCTCGCATCGGCGGCATGGGCAAGCCATGTGACCCGGCCCTCTCGCGCGTTCTGCGCGATACGGTCGGAGCCCATAAGCAACTTGCCCGATTTCAGTTCGAGGCCCAGCCGGTGAGTCAGTGCGCGGATCAGCGCCTGTTCTATCCGTTCGGCGAGGTCTTCCGGGATCGTGAGCGCGGCACCTTTATAGGCGCGCGCCATCGCTCCCTTTAATTTGCCCTTCTCGAGCGAATTTTCAAGAGTGTCACGAGAAACGCCGATCCACGCGCCGCGCCCGGGGGCACGCGCGTGGATGTCGGGAAGAACGAGTCCGTCCGGCGAGATCGCCAGACGGATGTAGTCTTCACGCGCACCGACCTCCCCGGAGAGGATGCATTTCCTCTCCGGCCCGGCGCCGTCGATGTCGGAGCTTACGCGCTCATTGCGAGGATTCCGCATCGGCGGCCTCCTCGGGTTGCGGTTCTTCGTCGAACCAGTGAGCGCGGGCTGCCATGATGATTTCGTTACCCTGTTCTTCGTTCAGGCCGTACTCGCCGAGCACGCCGCCCTTGTCTTCGTCACGCGCACGGCGGTTCACCGAACCGTCGCGGCGGCGCTGCTCGGAGCGCTTCTTGGCGATCAGCTCGTCGGTGGCGAGATCCGCCAGGTCGTCGAGCGTCTTGATGCCGGCCTTGCCGAGAACCACCAGCATCGCCTCGGTGAGGTGCGGCAGTTCGGACAGGGCGTCCTCGACACCGAGACCGCGGCGTTCCTCGCGCGAGGCTTCTTCGCGGCGCTCGAGCGCTTCCTGGGCACGGCTCTGGAGTTCCTGGCCGAGCTCTTCGTCGAAGCCTTCGATGGCGGCCAGTTCGTTGAGGTCGATATAGGCGACTTCCTCAAGCTCGCTGAAGCCTTCGGCCACCAGCAGCTGCGAAAGGGTCTCGTCCACGTCGAGCTCTTCCTCGAACATCT
>Ga0160437_1000182_pt1 | contig 36083 bp, 32 predicted proteins | sample HID1975I_E0MG_FD_108227 | JGI IMG/M metagenome (GOLD analysis project Ga0160437, IMG submission 108227) | Enriched soil microbial communities from UW Madison campus, WI, USA - HID1975I_E0 MG | ecosystem: Environmental > Terrestrial > Soil > Unclassified | place: USA: Madison, Wisconsin... | reverse complement strand
GGTCCAGTCCGGCAAGCGGGCGAGCGAACTGCTCCACCTTTTCGACCCGGTCCCGCAGCTGCTGCGCAACGTCCGCTTCTCGGGCGGGCAGCCGCTGGAGGCCGCCAGCGTGAAGACTGCCATTGCCGAGGCGGAGGCTTCGCTCAATGGCAGCGGCCGCCTCGTCATCCGTGCCTCGGGCACCGAGCCACTGATCCGCGTCATGGCGGAAGGCGACGATGCCGGGCAAGTGGAGGCCGCCGTGGCCTCGATCTGCGCGGCCGTGGAAGAGGCGGCAGCCTGATGGCCCTCGAAATGCGCCCCGACTGCGAACGCTGCGGTACCGACCTTCCGGCCGATGCCCCCGGCGCGTTCATCTGCAGCTTCGAATGCACCTACTGCGCCGAATGCGCGGACGACCTTGACGAGCTTTGCCCCAATTGCAGCGGCGAACTGCTCGACCGGCCGACGCGGGCCAAGCGGCATTTCGATTCCGCGCCCCCGTCGAAGGAGCGCAGGTTCAAGGGCTGATCGGCTCCCGCCAAGGCGCGAAGCGGGCAGGGCGGCTTAGCCGGCTGCGCAACGTCTTCGCGCCTTGGCGGCTTTGCGCGATGCCATCCGGCGCATGCTTGCCGAACGGCACCCTGGGTGCCATCAGCCCGTCATGACCACACCGCCCCGCATCCTTTCCATCGCCGGTTCCGACAGTTCGGGCGGTGCCGGTATCCAGGCCGATATCAAGACCATCACGATGCTCGGCGGCTATGCCATGACCGCGATCACCGCGATCACTGCGCAGAACACGTGCGGCGTCACGCATGTGGTGGCGCTCTTGCCGGAAATGGTGGCGGCGCAGATCGACGCCTGCGTAAGCGACATCGGCGTGGACGCGGTGAAGATCGGCATGCTCGGCAGTCCCGAGATCGCCCATGTCGTGGCGGAACGGCTGGAGCGGCTGGGCGTGCCGGTGGTGTTCGATCCGGTGATGATCTCCACCAGCGGCTCGGTCCTGGCGGATGCAGCCACCATTGCCGCTTTCGAACGGCTGATGACCCTCGCCACGCTGACCACGCCGAACGTCCCCGAACTGGAGGCGCTGGGAGGGGACCGCGCCATGGCGGCGCGCGGAGTGGCCTATATCGCCAAGGGCGGCGATGCGGAGGGTCCGATCGTGGAAGACAGGCTGCTGCGGCCCGGTGAACCGCCGATGTCGTGGACCGCGCCGCGCATCGAGACGCGCCATACCCATGGCACCGGCTGCACGTTCTCCAGCGCCATCGCCACGTTCATGGGGCAGGGCGCCGGCCTGGAAGCGGCGATCGTCAGCGCGCGCGACTATGTGCGCGCGGCGCTGCTCAATGCGCCGGGCTTCGGCGCGGGACATGGCCCGCTGGGACACCACGTTCGCGGCTAGGCAGCGGACAGTCCGGGCAGGGCGTGCCGCAGAAACGCAAGAGAGCCGAAGAACTCGGCCGGCCGAAGAGTGTGCGTCCGGAAAAGGGGCGGCCCGGCGGCCGCCGCCCTTACCTCAACAGCAGTCGAGATCGTAGAACTTCTGCACGACCTTCCAGCCTTCCTCGCCGGTTTCGCACCAGTGGAACAGCTTGAGGTCCTGCCGGTTGATGACGCCTTCGTCGGCCAGGGCCTCGAAATTGACGACGCGTTCCCAGAATTCCTTGCCGTAGAGCAGGATCGGGATCGGCTTCATCTTGCCGGTCTGGATCAGGGTAAGCAGCTCGAAGAATTCGTCGAACGTACCGAAACCGCCCGGGAACACGGCCACGGCGCGGGCGCGCAGCAGGAAGTGCATCTTGCGCAGCGCAAAGTAGTGGAACTGGAACGAGAGCCGCGGCGTCACGTAAGGGTTGGGCGCCTGCTCATGGGGCAGCACGATGTTGAGGCCCAGCGATTCCGCGCCGACTTCCGAAGCGCCGCGATTGGCGGCTTCCATGATCGACGGGCCGCCGCCCGAGCAGACGACGAACTGGCGCATGCCCTTTTCCACCACCGAGCACTGGCTGGCCAGCTTGGCGAGGGTCTTGGCTTCCTCGTAATACTTCGCCTTGGCGACGAGCCGCTCGGCGACCTTCTTCTCTTCGTCGGTCTTGGCCTGGGCCAGGACGCTTTCAGCATTCTCGGGCGCGGGGATGCGGGCGGAGCCGTACATCACCATGGTCGAGCCGATATTGGCTTCTTCCAGCAGCATCTCGGTCTTGAGAAGCTCAAGCTGGAAACGGACGGGGCGCAGTTCGTCGCGCAGCAGGAACTCGGTGTCCTGGAAGGCCAGGCGATAGGCCGGGTTCTGCGTCTGGATCGTGCCTTCCTGCGCGTCTGCGAAGTTGGCTTCCTGCTCGGCCTTGTAGAACCGGCGGTTGGTGACTTTCTTGTCTTCTTGTTCGGTCATCTGCATTCCATGGCCGCTGGGAGGCGCGGCGTCGAGGGATAAGGATTTAATTATGATACGCTTGCGCGCAAGCACGGCATGCGGTTGCAAGCAGCCCCGATGCACCAGTTTCACGGTTGGCCGCGTTTTCCGGGTCATCAGGTGATTCCCCCTGATGGGAAAACGCTCTAGGCTGCACGACATGTCGAACATGACCATGACACGCCGCGCCGCGATGGCCGGTTTCGGCGCCGTGGCCGCAGGCTCCGTGCTGCCGGTACTTCCCGCTCTCTCGGCCCAGGTCCGCAGCCCCGCGCGCAAGCTGGTGAAGCCCCCACGCCTGAAGGAAGGCGACGTGCTGGGCCTGGTCGCGCCGGCGGGCTTCGTGGGGGATCGCTTCGGACTGGACCAGATCATGGCGACCGTGCGCGCCATGGGCCTGGAGCCGAGGCCGGCGCTGCACATGCTCCAGCGCGAAGGCTACCTGGCCGGCTCCGACTGGACGCGGGCTGACGATCTCATGGCCATGTTCGCCGACGACAAGGTCCGCGCCGTCATGGCCGTGCGTGGCGGCTGGGGCTGCGCACGCATCCTGCCCTTGCTCGATTTCGACAGGATCGCGGCGAACCCGAAGCTCTTCGTGGGCTTCAGCGACAATACCGCGCTTCATCTGGCTTTCGCGGCGCGGACGGGCGTGGCCAGCATCCACGGGCCGAATGCTTCCGCCTCGTGGCCGCCGGCGGCCTGGGCCTCGTTCCATGCGCTGGCCTTCGAAGGCGCGACGCCGACCTGGCAAGTGCCCGAGGGGGCTGGCGTCAATCTTTCGGGCCGGGGCAAGGACTTGCGCACGTTCCGCGGCGGCAAGGCGCGCGGCCGGCTGCTCGGCGGCAATCTCAGCGTGCTTTCCGCCTTGGTGGGCACGCCCTACCTGCCGGACTTCACGGGGGCCGTGCTGTTCATCGAGGACACCAACGAATCCGAATACCGCATCGACCGCATGCTCACCCAGCTTGCGCTGGCAGGGATCTTCGACCGGGTGGCCGGGGTCGTCTTCGGCCAATGCACCGGCTGCCAGAACCCCGACGGCGGCTATTCGAACTTCACGATCTACGAAGTGCTCGACCGGCAGTTTTCCGGCCTCAGGGTTCCCGCGTTCCAGGGGCTCCAGATCGGCCATATCGCCTCGCAGCTCAGCGTGCCGGTGGGCCTGCCGGTGGAGATCGACGCCGATGCCGGGACGATGCGCCTGCTGGAAGCGGCGGTTGCGTAAGCTGACGCAAGTCGGCTTGCCCTGCACTTGAGACATGGCGAAGCGACTGTTATCGCGGGGACATGTCCAACTGTGACCTGTGCGTCGTTCGGAACCGGGCGATCTGTTCATCCCTCGATGCGAAAGAGCTGGAAGCGCTCAACGCCATCGGGCGTACCCGCACGATCCAGCCCGGCGAATCGCTGATCTGGGAAGGCGAGGACTCGGTTCTCGTGGCCAACGTGATCGACGGCGTGCTGAAGCTATCGACCAATACCGAGGACGGGCGCGAGCAGATCGTCGGCGTGGTCTATCCTTCGGACTTCATCGGACGTCCCTTCGGCGGCACCACCGGCCACGGCGCCACCGCCCTGACGGAAGCGACCGTCTGCGTCTTCTCCCGCCGCGATTTCGACGCTTTCGCCCGCGAGCATCCGGCGCTGGAACACAAGCTGCTGGAGCGGACCCTGGGCGAACTGGACCGCACGCGCCGCTGGATGCTGCTGCTCGGCCGCAAGTCGGCCTCGGAAAAGCTGGCGAGCTTCCTGCTGGAAATGGCCGAGCGGTTGCAGCCCCCCGGCTGCGCCTGGAATTTCGAGGATGCCGGCCCGCGCCGCATCACCCTGCCGTTCTCCCGCCAGCAGATCGCCGACGTGCTGGGCCTCACCATCGAGACCGTGAGCCGCCAGTTCACCCGCTTCAAGAACGAGCGGCTGATCGACCTGCCTTCGCGCCGCGACGTGATCCTCCTGGACCACGAGGCACTGACCGCCGAAGCGGGCTGAAGGGGCGTCGGTCCCCGGATCAGGCCTTGATCCCGATCTCCTGGCGGTAATGCAGGCGAGCCCGCCGTCCCCGTTTTCGCGGGGACGACGGGCATCCGGCTATGGCCGAAGTGCCTGCCGGAACCGGACCGTGTTTCAGAAGCGGTAGGACACGCCTGCGCTCAGCACCCAGGGATCGAGATCGTGGCGCGTCTTCAGCGCCAGCACGCCATCCTCGTAGAACGAGGCGGTGGGCTTAACCCAGTACTTCTTGGCATCGAGCGAGAGGCCCAGCCCCTTGTCGTTGATGGCGATGTCCACGCCGCCCTGCAGCGCGAAGCCCACCTTGTTCGACATCTTCACTTTGTCCACGCCCAGCGCGCGCGCCGTATCGCCTGGCTTCTCGTCGAACACGAAGAACCAGGCCGGGCCGGCGCCCACATAGGGCTTGAAGGGCGTTCCGGTGTCGAGATGCGCCTTGGCGGTCACCGTGGCCGGCAGGATGAGAACGTGATCGACCAGGCTGGCGCCCGCCACGTCGCCGGTGCCGCTGACATGGTGCTGGGTGAAGCAGCAGATCGTCTCCACCGAGAAGGCGTTGCTGAAGAAATATTCCACCGCCAGCGTGGGCACCACGTTGTCGTTCGCCTTGGTGCCCACGGTTTCGAGCCCGGCGAGCGTGCCGCCCAGCGCGGTGTCGGTGTCGATCGACCTGATCTTGTCGATCTTGCCGTCGGGCAGCACGGCAGTGCCCAGAACCTTGACCTGCCACTTGCCGTCCGGGCTTCCGGCCTGGGCCGGCGTGACGATCGCGGTGGCGGCGGCGGCCGTCAGGGCAGCGGCCGCGAGCATGGACATCTTGCGCATCTTGGGTCTTTCCTGCGCCGCCGGGGCCGCACCGTGCGGGTCCCCCCTCTTGAGCGGCAGCAGGGCCGCTTTGGTCCTCCCGCGCGGCGGGGACATTGATCGCGCGCAAAAATCGGCAGATTGGGCCGGTTTCCCGCCCGTTGATCGAGCGCAATGACGCGGCCGCCTCCAGGCGCGATGGGTCTGCGCATGTGGACCTATCACCCCGAACTGCTTGCGGTGCCCGTGCCGCGCTACACCAGCTTCCCCACCGCCGCCGAATTCGACCAGACCGTCGGCGCCAAGGCTTTCGTGCAGGCGCTGGAGGCGGTGACCGGCGAGGTCTCGCTCTATGTCCATATCCCGTTCTGCGAGAAGATCTGCTGGTACTGCGGCTGCAACACCAGCGTCGCCAACCGCACCGATCGCGTCTTCGGCTATCTCGATGCCCTCCACCGCGAGATCGGCCTTGTCGCCGAACGCCTGCCCCAAGGCGCCCGGGTCACGCGCATCGCCTTTGGTGGCGGCAGTCCCAACGGGATTCCCCCGGTCGACTTCGTGCGGCTGGTGGACGCGCTGACGCTGCAGTTCCCCGCATCGCGCCCGGTCCTGTCGATCGAGCTGGACCCGCGCACGATGGGCCGCGAATGGGCGGCCGTGATCGGCGCGGTGGGGATCACGCGCGCCAGCCTGGGGGTGCAGACGTTCGCGCCGGGCCTTCAGCAGGCCATAGGCCGGGTGCAGCCGGCGTGGATGATCGAGGAAACGACCGCGATGCTGCGCGCGGCAGGCATCGATTCGCTCAACTTCGACCTGATGTACGGGCTTCCCGGGCAGACCATGGCCGATCTGGAAGACTCGCTGGCGCGAACCGCCGCGCTGGGGGCCGATCGGATCGCGCTGTTCGGCTATGCCCATGTGCCGCACCTCATCGCGCGCCAGCGCAAGATCGATGCCCATGCCCTGCCCGATGCGGAGCAGCGATTCGCCATGGCCGCGCGCGGCCATGCGCTTCTGGTCGAGGCCGGTTATGTGCCCATCGGTTTCGATCACTTCGCCCGGCCCGGAGACGCCCTGGCGCAGGCGGCGCTATCGGGAAGCCTGCGCCGCAACTTCCAGGGCTTCACCGAGGACAAGGCGCCGGTGCTGCTGGGTCTGGGCGCTTCGTCGATCAGCGGCTTTCCCGAGCTGCTGGTCCAGAACGAGAAGAACACCGGGCGCTATCGCATGATGCTCTCGCAGGACCGCATCGCCGCCAACCGCGGGATTCGCCGCAGCGGTGAAGACCGGCGGCGCGGCGCGGTGATCGAGGCGCTGCTGTGCCGGGGCAGGGCGCCGATCCCGCGCGACCTGCAATGCGAGGCCTGGCCGCTGCTGCTGCCCTATTTCGATGCCGGGCTCTGTGACAGCGACGGAGAGGATCTGGTGATCCTGCCCCAGGGCCTGCCCTATGCCCGCTCGATCGCGGCGCGCTTCGATCCCTATCGCAAGGATTCGCTGCGACGGTTCAGTTCGGCGGTCTGACGGCGCCATGCTTCCTCAGGGGCGAATGTCGAATTCCACGCCGAAGAGATTGCCGTCCACCCAGCGCACGAGGCCCCACAGTTCGCGGCCGTCGTCCATCGCCGCGCGCACGACTTCGTTGCAGGCAGGCGGCTGGCCCGCCGCCGCCGCGCTCAACCCTCGTGACGAGACATTGCGCACCATCACGTCGATCGGCCTGCCGTGCGAATCCATCAGCGTGACATGGGCGCAGCGGCCACGGCGGCGTTCACGCAGGATCGGTGTGGGCCTGAAATGCGGATCGTCCATTTTCGGCAGGACGGCGAATCGGTGAAAAATTGAAGGCCGGGGCAGACGCGAATCGGTCGATTGACCACGATCAATGCAGTGCGGAGCGGGGGCTGGCAGATGGGCCGTGCCGGTCGTGCACCGCCAAGTCGAACCTTGCCGGCGGTGCCAACCGCTTCTCCCCGACTTCGGGCGGCTCTTCCCCGCGAAGGGCCGCCCCTCTTTCCGGGCGGGCGCCAACTCCAGACATGAACCGGAAAACCGCCGGGATCCGGCACGATTCGCACGCCGCCCGGGCATGCGAAAGCGTCCGGCGATGCCAGACGCGCTTCCCGAAGAAGAAGCGGATTTCAGCGATTTAGGGAGAATTGGATGCCCCGCGAGGATTCGAACCTCGATAGACGGAATCAGAATCCGTAGTCTTACCATTAGACGACGGGGCATCGGGAGGCGCCCCTCTAGTAGGGCTTCTGATTCGCGTCAAGCACCCTTTTTGCAGTCAGGGTTGCCCCTTGGCCCGGGGGGCGTTAGCATCGCCCCAGGTATCCGCCGCGCACGGCGGTAAGATTTATTCGAACGAGATTACATATCATGGCGGAGCAAGATCCGCCGGCAGCAAGAGTCGATGTGTCGGGCCGCACTGGAAGGCGGCGCAAGGCGAGGAAGGGCAAGTCACGCTCGTCCGGACCCGACACGGCCAAGGCGAAGGCGCGCCCTCCGGGCGGCGCCGCCGAGGCAGGCGGAGCGCCGCGCGAAGAGAAGACATCCGGCTTGCAGGCGTCGCCCCGCCAGCCGGAATCGCGCCGGGCGGCTGCCCGGAAGCGCGGCTCCCGCAAGGGCGCGGCGCGTTCCTCCAAGAAACCGCGGGCCCAGGGCGAAGCCGTTGCCGCCAAGACGGTGCCGGCAGAAGCGAAGACCGTTGCACCGGGCTTCCCGGCCGCCAGCTTCGTGCCTGCCGGCTTCACGCCCGTGCTTCCGGGCGCGAACGGGCCGTCGTCGCGCCCGTCCTACCGGCAGTCCTATGCCGCCATCGACCTCGGCACCAACAATTGCCGTCTCCTGATCGCCCGGCCATCGGGCGAGAATTTCACGGTGATCGATGCGTTCAGCCGCGTCGTGCGGCTGGGAGAAGGCCTGGCGCAGTCCGGCCGTCTGTCCGAGGCGGCGATGGACCGGACGCTGGCCGCACTGCGGGTCTGCGCCGAAAAGCTGATGCGCCGCAATGTCTATCTCGCCCGCTCGGTGGCGACCGAGGCCTGTCGCCGCGCGGAGAACGGCCCGGAATTCATCGAGCGCGTGCGCGAGGAAACCGGCATCGCGCTCGACATCATCAGTGCGCGCGAGGAAGCGCGGCTGGCCGTGCTCGGCTGCCATGTGCTGCTGGAGGAAGGCTTCGGCCCGGCGATGATCTTCGACATCGGCGGCGGATCGACCGAACTCGTCCTGATCGAGAGTACCGGCACCGTGCCGCGTATCCTCGACTGGCAATCGGTGCCCTGGGGCGTCGTTTCGCTGACCGAGAGCTGCGGGCCGGAAGGCACGACGCTGGAGGAACGCCTCGCGCGTTATCGCCACATGCATGGCCTGGTCTCGGAAAGCTTTTCCGCCTTTGCCAAGCGCGTCGGCCCGGCGCGCGGCAGCGCGGCGGAAACGGGTCCGCTGCGCCTGCTGGGCACCAGCGGCACGGTGACGACGCTGGCCAGCCTCCACCTCGAACTGCCGCAATACGACCGCCGCATGGTGGACGGATTGATCGTTCCGGCCGAATCGATGCGCGACATCAGTTCCCGGCTCTCCTCGATGTCGATCGAGGAGCGGCGCGAGGTGAACTGCATCGGGCGGGAGCGTGCGGACCTGGTCGTGGCCGGCTGTGCGATCCTCGAATCGATTCTCGACCTCTGGCCCGCGGCGCGGCTGGGCGTGGCCGATCGCGGCATTCGCGAAGGCATCCTGCGCAGCCTCATCGCATCCCATTCCAGCGGCAGGCCCACGGTAGCCCCCGCGCCATCACACCTATTGGAGAACCGGCCATGAGCCGTTCCGGACGCGATCCCAACGAGCGGCTTCGCACTGGCAAGAAGCGCACGACCAGTTCGGCGCGCTGGCTGACCCGCCAGATCAACGATCCTTACGTGAAGCAGGCCAAGGCCGACGGCTACCGCAGCCGCGCCGCCTACAAGCTGCTGGAACTCGACGAGAAATTCGACCTGTTCAAGAACGTGACCCGCGCGGTCGACCTCGGCATCGCGCCGGGCGGCTGGAGCCAGGTGCTGCGTCTCAAGGCTCCCAAGGCCAAAGTCGTGGGTATCGACCTGCTGCCCACCGACCCGATCGAGGGCGTAACCATCTTCGAGATGGACTTCATGGCCGACGAGGCCCCCGCGGCGCTGGAACAGGCCCTGGAAGGTGCGCCGGACCTCGTCCTCTCGGACATGGCGGCCAATACCGTCGGCCACAAGCAGACCGACCACTTGCGCACCATGGGGCTGGTCGAAACGGCGGCCGATTTCGCGATCCAGTACCTGGCGCCCGGCGGTACTTTCGTTGCCAAGGTCTTCGCGGGCGGTACGGACACCGAGCTGCTCGGCATTCTCAAGCGGCGTTTCACCAGCGTGAAGCACGCCAAGCCGCCGGCCAGCCGCAAGGGCTCGTCCGAATGGTACGTGATCGCCAAGGGGTTCAAGGGGCCGGCGGACAGCGGCGAATGAGCGCCTATCTGGTCCTGCCCGGCATTGGCGGTTCAGGGCCGGAGCACTGGCAAACGCGGTGGGAAGCCGCCGAGCCCGAGATGCGGCGGTTCGCGCCCGAAAGCTGGGACGCGCCGCAGCTCGATCAGTGGATCGCCGCGCTGGACGCGGCCGTGGCCGCGCGCTCCGAAGCGCCGATCCTCGTCGCTCACAGCCTGTCCTGCCTGCTCGTCGCGCATTGGAGCGCGCGGTCCGACCGGGCGGTGCGAGGCGCGTTCCTGGTGGCGATGCCAGATCCGCAAGGCCCGGATTTTCCGCAAGAGGCGGCGAGCTTCGGCAATCCGCCCGAGCTTTTCCTGCGGTTTCCGGCGGTGGTCCTGGCGAGTTCGGACGATCCCTATGGTCCGCTCGTCCATTCCCGTACGCGCGCCCGCCAATGGGGCGCGTCCTTCGTCGAGGCCGGGGCGCTGGGGCACATCAATGCCGCAAGTGGCCTGGGCGACTGGTCGTGGGGCCGCGAACAGCTCCGCCGCTTCGAAGATGGTTTGACGGGCAAGATCGAAGACTAGAGCAATTTCCGATCCGAATGCATCGGATCAACTGCTCCAGGCTTCTGGTTTGCCGCGTTTTTCCGAGTCATCAGGTGATTCCACCTGCTCGCAAAGTGGTTCGCGATCGGGGCCGAGGCCGCCTCTACGTCCTGACGAAAACGGCCCGCAAGGCGACTCGGTGGCGCCCGCGGGACCGTTTTCTGCCGGCCTGGCCGGATTCCTGGACCGGGCGGTCCGGCCCGACGGAGTCAGGCCGGACCGCTACCGGAAATCGGGTATTACTCGGCAGCCGCGGCGGCTGCGGGCGCGGCTGCGGCTTCGCTGCTGGCGGCGGCGGGCGCATCGCCGGCTGCCGGTGCTGCTGCTGCCGCAGGTGCGGCGGGAAGCGGCAGGTTCGAACCCTGGGCGTTGAGATAGGCGATCACGTTGGCGCGATCCTCACCCTTGGGCAGGCCGGCGAACGTCATCTTGGTGCCGGGCGCGAAAGCCTTGGGGCTCTTCAGCCAGTCGTTCAGCTTGTCGAAGTCCCACTTGCCGCCAACGCCCTTGAGCGCGTCGGAGAAAGCGAAACCGCCGACGCCCTGGCCGATGCCTTCACCGACCACGCCGTAGAGATTGGGGCCGATGCCGTTGGTGCCGCCCTGGTTGATCGTGTGGCAGGACTGGCACTTGGCGAAAGTGGCTTGTCCCTTGGCCGGGTCCGCGCTGGCAAGAAGAGTGGCGATCGGCGCTTCGGCGCCTGCTTCGCCTTCCTGTTCCACGCCTTCGATGGCGTAACCCATCGTCTCGGGACGATGCGGCTTGTCTGCACGGAAGTAATGAGAGCTGACGGTGGTCAGACCAAGACCGACGATACCGGCGAACAAAGCCCAGCCGGCAATGGTGTTGAAACGATCATCCATTTCTTGTTTGCCCTTGCCCCACGGGTGGAGTTTTTTCTCATCCTCTTTGGGTTGAGGCTCTAGAGTTGCCAGCAGGTTAGTGCAAGAGCCATTGCGGACATCGCCTTTGCGGCTTAATCGCGCGGACGCTATGCATTCCTATCCCGAACCCGCTCTCGACCTGGTCGCCCGCATGAACGAGGCCGCTGCGGCCGATCCCTCGCGCGCGGCGGCCTTCCAGGGCGCCCCCGGATGCAATTCGCACCGAGCGGCGTTGGAACACGACCCCGACTGTCTGCCGCTGCCGTGCTTTTCCTTCGAGGATGCGCTGGATGCGGTGAAGGACGGCCGGGCCGACCGGGCCATCATCCCGATCGAGAATTCGCAGCACGGCCGCGTGGCGGACATCCATTTCCTGCTGCCGGAAAGCGGGCTGTCGATCGTGGGCGAGCACTTCATGGGCATCGAGCATGCGCTGATGGCGCTGCCCAATGCGGACGGCACCATGGGGCCGTTCTCGGGGGCCTACAGCCACCCGCAGGCGCTGGGCCAGTCGCGCCACTACTTGCGCGAGCGGGGCATCGTGCCGATGGCCTATGCCGATACCGCCGGCGCTGCCGCCTTCGTGCGCGAGCAGGGCGATACCGCGGCCTGCGCCATCGCCCCGAACCTGGCTGCGGAACTCTACGGCCTCAAGATCGTCGAGGAGAATGTCGAGGACGCGGCGGATAACACCACGCGCTTCGTCGTCCTCTCGCGTGAGCCGCTCGATCCCTTCGCGCTCAAGGGCGAGAAGGCGGTGACGACTTTCATCTTCGAGGTGAAGAACATCCCCGCCGCGCTCTACAAGGCGCTGGGCGGGTTCGCCACCAATGGGGTCAACATGACCAAGCTGGAGAGCTACCAGATCGGTGCCAGCTTCGCGGCCACCACTTTCTACGCCGACATCGAAGGCGCCCCCGGCGAGCCGCGCATCGACATGGCGCTTCAGGAACTTGCATTCCATTGCAAGTACGTGCGTCCGCTCGGCACCTACAAGCAGGCACGCTCGCGCGGATAGGCGATCCTGGTTCGGTCCGGCACGGCGCGCGTCCTGGCCGGGGGCGCGCCGTGCCGTCCATGACGGGCAGGCGGCCGCAACCCCTCCTCGATCGCTATCCAATCCTTTCATCGCAACGGCTTGCGCCTGCTCCCGGCCCATGCCAATCATCGGCGGGTAATGGCTGCTAGGGGTCAGATGGCGGGTGCGGCCCGGGACGCCGCGAGCGACTGGGAAGCCGTGCGTGGCGCGGCCGATATCCAGTACGCGCCGTTGCCGCCCTTCAAACCCGATCCTCCGGGGCAGGTCCCGGAATGGCTCCAGGCGCTCGGCCGCATGCTGGAGGCGATCTTCGCGCCGCTTGGAAGGTTGCTGGGCATGTCCTGGCCGGTATTCTCCAACATATTGATCGCGCTGGCGGTGCTTCTGGCGCTGTTCATCCTCTGGCGCCTGGTAGGCCCGGTCATCGACGCCTGGCGCGGCCGCAGCCGCGAGGAAGCGCCCGAGGCCTGGGTGCCGGCCGAGGCCGAGGCGCTGGCCCTGCTGGAGGACGCGGACCGTCTTGCCGGGGAAGGCCGGTTCGACGAGGCCACTCACTTGCTCCTGCGCCGCAGCGTGGGGCAGATCCGGCAGGCGCGGCCGGACTGGCTGCACCCGGCCAGCACCGCGCGGGAAATTTCGGTATTGTCCTCGCTGCCGGACAGCGGCCGCGAGGCGTTCGCCACGATCGCCGCCCGCGTGGAGCGCAGCCGCTTCGCGCTGCGCGAACTGGGCGCCGACGACTGGGCCGCCGCGCGGGAGGCCTATGCCCGCTTCGCCCGGCTGGAGCTGCGCGCATGAGCGAGATGGCAGCAACAGCGCCCGCCGATCCCAGACCTGCTGCGGAAGCCGGTATTCCTGTCGGCGCCAATCCGTTCTCGCGCTGGGCGGTGCTGGCGCTGGTGCTGATCGGATCGGCGCTGTTCCTGGCGCTCTTGTGGATGATCGGGACCGGCACCGGCTTCGGCTCCACCAACGACGGCCAGTCCCACGCGGATGGGCGCGGCCTCAACGGCTATGCCGCCATGGCGCGCTATATCGAGAAGCGCGGGCACCCGGTGGTTCGCGCGCGCAACGTGGGCGCGCTCGACAAGCCGGGCCTGCTGGTGCTCACTCCGCCTGCCGGGGCCGATGGCGAGGACATCGAGAAGATCGTCTCGAAGCGGCGCTACATCGGGCCGACGCTGGTGATCCTGCCCAAGTGGATGGCCTTGCAGCCCGGGCGCGAGCAGGAAAAGGCCAAGACCGGCTGGGTCAATCTCCAGGGCATGCGGCCGCTCGAATGGCGCGGTTTCCTCGATGACGTGACGGTCGTGCAGGGCGAGGTCGACGCCAACGGCGCGAAGGCCCGCTGGCACGGCTTCGGCCTGGAGGGCGCGCTGCCCAGCCGCAAGGCGCTGCAATCGGGCAAGGGCGATACGCTGGTGCCGGTGGTGGAGGAGCAGGACGGGCGCGTTCTCGCCGCCTTCATCGATGACGGCGGCAGCTATCCCGCGCTTGAGGACGCGGCGCTGACAGGCATGAGCAGCGACCCGGAGGACGAGGACCTCTACCCCCTGGTCCTGGTGTTCGAACCCGACCTCGTCGACAATTGGGGCATGGCCGACCGCCGCGCCGCGCAGTTGGTGGACGCGCTGGTCGCGGCCAGCGAAGTCGAGCCCCGTGGCACGGTGACGTTCGACCTCACCATGAACGGTTTCGGCCGCGCGCAGAATCTGCTGACCCTGGCCTTCACCCCGCCATTCCTGGCCGCCACGCTCTGCCTGCTGCTGGCCGCCCTGGTGCTGGGATGGCGCGCTTTCCTGCGCTTCGGGCCGCCGCTGGCGGGTGAGCGGGCCATCGCTTTCGGCAAGCGCGCGCTGGTGGCCAATTCTGCGGGACTGGTGCGCCGCTCGCATAGACTGCACCTGATCGGCGGACCTTATGCCGACCATGCCCGCGACCGGTTGATCCGTGCTCTCGCCCTGCCGCGCACGCTCCCGCCCGAGCAGGCCGACGCCGCGATCGACCGCGCCCTTGCCTCGCGCAGGGCCGATGCCGAACCCTTTTCCGCGATTTCCGCGCGCCTTCGCCATGCGCGCAAATCGCACGATCTCGTCAAGGCTGCGCGCGATCTTCACGCGCTCGAAAGGATGCTGACTCGATGACCGATGCCCACTCCCCGAATGCCGAAGGCGATTGCGCTCGGGGCGATTTCGCGGTCGATCTCGCCGGGGTCGCCGCGCTTGCGGGAAGCATTCGCGAGCAGATCGGCAAGGCGGTGGTCGGCCAGAGCGCGACGGTGGAGCATCTGCTGATCGCCCTGCTGGCGCGCGGCCATGTCCTGCTGGAAGGGCCTCCGGGCACGGCCAAGACTTTCCTGGCGCAGTGCTTCGCCGCGACCCTGGGCCTGGATTTCGGCCGCATCCAGTTCACGCCGGACCTGATGCCGGGCGATATCCTGGGCTCGAACCTGTTCAACTTCCAGACCAGCCAGTTCACGCTGACTCATGGTCCGATCTTCTGCGACCTGCTGCTGGCGGACGAGATCAACCGCACGCCGCCCAAGACCCAGGCCGCGCTGCTGGAAGCCATGCAGGAGCGCCGCGTCACGCTGGACGGCACCGCCCATGCCCTGCCGGAGCAATTCATGGTGGTGGCCACGCAGAACCCGATCGAGAGCCAGGGCGTCTATCCGCTGCCCGAGGCGCAGCTCGACCGGTTCCTGTTCAAAGTGAGCGTCGATTACCCCAGCTTCGAGGAAGAGCTGCGCATCGTCGCCCGGTTCGGCGAGAATCGCGGCGCGCCCAGCCCGGCCGCCTGCGGGGTGGAAGCCATTGCCAATCACGCGGTGATCGAGGCGGCGTCCCGCACGGTTTCGCAAGTGACTCTGGCCGAGAGCGTGACCGACTATATCGTCCGCCTGGTGCGCGCCACGCGGGAGAGCCCGGACCTTGCGAGCGGCGCCAGCCCCCGCGCGGCCGTGTTGCTGGCCGGCGCCGCGCGCGCCCTTGCCGCGCTGGACGGACGCGACTACGTGGTACCCGACGATGTCAAGGCGCTCGCCGGGTCGGTCCTGCGCCACCGCCTGCTGCTCAGCCCCGCCGCCGAGATCGAGGGCAAGCAGGTGGAGGCGCTGGTCGCCCAGCTGGTCGAGCAGACCGAGGCGCCCCGGTGATCCTGCGGTCCTGATCCGATGAGCCTGCGCTCCGCTCCCATGGTGCCCACCGCGCGTGCGGCCGGGCTACTGGCGCTGGCCGCGCCGGTGGCGCTGGTGATCGGCGCGACGCGGCCCGAAGCCTGGGTCGTGGCGCCGGTGTTCGGGCTGGCGGTGCTGGCGTTGATCGCGATCGACGCGCTTCTGGCGGGGCGCCTGGGTGACTTGCGGATCGCGGTACCCGCCGATGTCGAAGTGGGAGAGCCGGCCGAACTGACCGCCGCGCTGGATCTTTCCGCTGCGCGGGCCTCGCGGGTCGAACTCGCCCTGGAATGCGATCCACGCCTTGTTCCCGGGGGACGGGCCGGCCTCACTCTGGCGAACCGGGGCGAGGACGGCTGGCGCGGCACGCTCGCCTTCCGCCCCTCGCGCCGCGGTACCGGCCGGATCGCGCGGACCTGGCTGCGCTGGACCGGGCCTATGGGGCTGGGCGCACGGCAGTTCCGCGGTGAACTCGGCCGGGAAGTGCGCGTCTGGCCGAACATTGCCGCCGTGCGCTCCCCGGCGCTGCAGACCTTCCTCAAGGATGCGCAATATGGCCTGATCGCCCGCCGCATCCGGGGCGAGGGCACTCAGTTCGAATCGCTGGCCGAATACGAGCCGGGCATGGACCGCCGCCGGATCGACTGGAAAAGCTCGGCGCGGCACGTCCACCTCTACGCCAAGGAATACGAGACCGAGCGGAACAACCAGATCGTCTTCGCCTTCGATTGCGGACAGACGATGTGCGAGCCGATCCAGGGCATGCCCCGGCTCGACCGCGCGGTTTCCGCCGCGCTCGCCACCAGCTACGTGGCGCTCAAGGGCGGCGACCGCGTCTCGCTGTTCGGCTTCGCCGCGCGGCCCGAAGTGGCGACGCCTTTCGTCACCGCATCGCGCGACTTTCACCGGCTGCAACGCGCGGCGGCGGGGCTGGAATATCGCTCCGAAGAGCCGAATTTCACGCTGGCGCTGGCCACCCTGGCCGCGCGCCTGCAGCGCCGTTCGCTGATCGTGGTGTTCTCCGACTTCACCGACCCCACCAGCGCCCAGCTCATGATCGAATCGATCGGCCGGCTCGTCTCGCGCCATGTCGTGCTGTTCGTCACCATGGCCGACGACGAGCTGGAGGCGATCTCGGGCGCGGCGCCGGACGACCTCGAAACGCTGTCCATGGCGGTTTCCGCGGATACTCTGCTGCGCCAGCGCGCGCTGGTCACCCGGCGGCTGCAGCAGCTGGGTGTGGACGTGGTGGAAGCGCCTTATCACACGATCGGCACCCGGCTGATCGATGCCTATCTCGAAATCAAGCGATCGGGAGCGATCGGATGAACGCCGCCACTCTGCTTTCAGGTACGGGGCGCTCCGATGCCGGGCTTCCCGATTCCGTCTCCGCCATCGAGAGTGCGGCGCTGCGCTCCGACCGCTTCCGCCTCGAGCGCGAGGCCGACTGGCAGCGGCTGGAAGCGATCGTCACCAGCATGGAGAAGGGCCGCCTCCGCCGCCTGTCGGACGAAGACCTGCTGGCTCTTCCGGGGCTCTACCGTACCGTGGCCTCCAGCTTGTCGATCGCGCGGGAAACCTCGCTCGATGCCGCGACGCTGGCGTATCTCGAAGCGCTGGTGCAGCGCGCCTGGTTCGTCGTCTACGGCCCGCGCAGTTCGCTGTGGGACTGGTTGCGCGGCTTCCTGGGCGGCGGTTGGAGCGCGGCGGTGCGGGCGATCTGGCTGGACATCCTGGTGGCGCTGGCGGTGATGGTGGCCGGAACCGTGGTGGGCTGGCTGCTCGTGGCGCACGACGTGGACTGGTACCATGCCCTTGTCGGCGGCGACATGGCGGGCGGCCGCGTGCCCGGGGCGACGCGCGAAGCCCTGCGCCACACGCTGTTCGGCGATAGCGGCCGCAACGGCATGAGCCTGTTCGCCACCCAGCTGTTCAGCAACAATTCGCAGGTCTCGATCCTGGCCTTCGCGCTGGGCTTCGCTTTCGGCATCCCCTCGCTCCTGCTGCTGGTGCACAACATGGCCATGCTGGGGGCGATGCTCTGGCTCTACCATGGGGCCGGGCTGCTGACCGATTTCGCCGGATGGCTCGCCGTCCACGGTACGACGGAACTCTTCGCCATCATGCTGGCGGGCGCGGCCGGGCTGCACATCGGCCGCTCGCTTGCCTTTCCCGGCAACCGGCCGGTGCTTCAGGCGACGGCGGAAGCCGGGCGGCGCGCGGCGCTGGTCATGACCGGGGTGGTGCTCATGCTGATCGTCGCCGCTCTGCTCGAAGGCTTTGCGCGCCAGCTCGTCGACCAGACTTTCGGACGATTCGCTATCGGCGGCTTCATGCTGGCGGCCTGGTGCGCCTATTTCTTCGCCTTCCGGGGCAACCGCGGCAAAGTGCGCGCGGCATGAGCGTGGTGCCGACCCGCTACCGGCGCACCTCGCGCGACCGCGTGCTGGTGACGCCGGAAGGCATCTCGGTCCCCGTGACGGTGGCCAGCCGGGGATCGCGCGTGGGCGCGCTCATGCTCGATTTCCTGGTGATCCTGGTGCTCATGGGCCTCACGACCTGGGGGCTCATCGAAATCGCCGGCGGGTTGACCGGGATCGATCGCAATCTCGAACAGAAGAATGCGCTGGGCCATGCCCTGCAGTTCCTCGTCATCGTCTGGCTGGTGGCGATGTTCCTGTTCCGCAACGCCTATTTCCTGTTCTTCGAACTGGGACCGCGCGGCGCCACGCCGGGCAAGCGTATCGCCGGCATCCGCATCGCCGCACGCGACGGCGGGCGGCTGACGGCGGACATGGTGATCGCCCGCAATCTCCTGCGCGACATCGAGCTGTTCCTGCCGATCGTCTTCATCCTGCAGGCGGGGGCGCAAAGCGGGATGGGCTGGCTGACGGCCACCGGCTGGCTGGCGATCTTCCTGCTCATGCCCTTGTTCAACCGCGACGCCCTGCGGGCCGGCGACATGATCGCGGGGACCTGGGTGCTGGAGCGGCCACGCCAGAAGCTGGAGGCGGCGATGTCCCTCGCGCGCGCGCCTGCGGCAAGGCATGAGGACGAGGTCGCCTTCGATGCCAGCGCGGCGCCGGCGCGGCGCACCTATCGCTTCGAGGAAGCCGAACTGGCGGTCTACGGCGAATACGAGCTGCAGGCGCTGGAACGCGTCCTGCGCGACGACCGCGCGCAATCGCTCGAAAGCGTCTACGAAACTATCGCCCGCAAGATCGACCGCAACGACGGCTGGAACGACGAGCGGGCCTTCCTGGAAGACTACTACACCCAGTTGCGTGCCCGCCTGGAAGCAGGCATGCGCATGGGCCGCCGCAAGGCAGACAAGTTTTCCGGGAGCCAGGAATGACGCTTCATCTGACGATCGTGGAAGACGACCTGACGGGCCGTGACGTACTCGATCTCCTGCAGTTCCATCTCGACGAAATGCATCAGTGGTCGCCGCCGGAGAGTGTCCACGCCATGCCGGCCGCCCGCCTGCGCCAGCCCGATGTCACGTTCTTCTCCGCCTGGGATGGCGAGCGCCTGGCCGGTTGCGGGGCGATCAAGCGTCTGGACGAGGGCCACGGCGAACTGAAATCGATGCGCGCGGCACCGGACTATCGGGGGCGGGGCGTGGGCAAGGCCATTCTCCTGCGCCTGATCGCGGAAGCCCGCACGCGGGGCTATCACCGCGTCAGCCTGGAAACCGGGCGGCCGGAGCCGTTCCACGCCGCCCATGCGCTCTATCGCGCGCACGGTTTCACGGAATGCCCGCCTTTCGGCAGCTATGAGCACGATCCCTTCTCCATGTGCATGACCCGGGAACTGACATGAATCTTCGCCCCGCCAACCCCGCCGATGCCGCGGCCCTGGCCGAACTCGGCGCCCGCAGTTTCGTCGCGAAGTTCGGCTATATGTACACGCCCCAGGATCTGGAGAATTTCCTGGCCGATTCGCACAGCGAGGCGAAAGTGGCCAAGGAGATCGCAGACCCGGCCATGCGCGTGCTGCTGGCCGAAGAGGACGGCGCGCTGCTGGGCTTTTGCAAGCTCGTCATGGCCTGCGGCTGGCCCGAACATGCGCGGCACGAGCGGGTGGTGGAACTCAAGCAGCTCTACACCGATCCGGAAACGACCGGGCGCGGCATCGGCGCTGCGCTGATGGACCGCGCGCTGGAGATCGGGCGCGAGCATGGTGCCGGGGAAATGCAGCTTTCGGTATGGAGCGGCAATGAAGGCGCGCAGAAGTTCTATGCGCGCTACGGCTTCGGCAAAGTGGCCGACATCCATTTCATGGTCGGCGAACAGCGCGACGAGGAATTCCTCTACGCCCGGATGCTGTGATTGGCGGCGCCGGACGGGCGCCGTGAACGCGCCTCTCCGGAACCGCTCGATCGGCCACCCGAAAGGGGATTGCGGACCCCTGCGCAATGGTGCTTCAAACCGTCACTGCAAAGGCCTATAGGGGGCGCATGTCTTCCGTACGTCCCTGGCGCGATATCGAGCGCCGCAAGAGCCGCCAGATCATGGTCGGTAATGTTCCCGTCGGCGGCGATGCCCCGATCACGGTGCAGACCATGACCAACACCCTGACTTCCGACGCCAAGGCGACGATCGACCAGATCCGTCGCTGCGAAGAAGCCGGGGCGGACCTCATCCGCGTTTCCTGTCCCGACGTGGAGAGCACGGCGGCAATGAAGGAAATCGTGCGCGCCGCGAACGTCCCGCTGATCGCGGACATCCATTTCCACTACAAGCGTGCGCTTGAGGCCGCCGACGCCGGCGCTGCCTGCCTGCGCATCAATCCCGGCAATATCGGCTCTGACGACCGCGTGGCCGAAGTCGTGCGCGCGGCAAAGGCCAACGGCTGCGCGATCCGCATCGGCGTGAACGCGGGCAGCCTCGAAAAGGACCTATTGGAAAAGTACGGAGAGCCTTGCCCCGAAGCGCTCGTCGAATCCGCGCTCGACCATATCAAGCTGCTTCAGGACCACGATTTCCACGAGTACAAGGTAGCCGTGAAGGCCAGCGACGTATTCCTGGCCGTCGCCGCCTACCAGGGCCTTGCAGACGCGGTGGACTGCCCGCTGCACCTGGGCATCACCGAAGCGGGCGGCCTCATCGGCGGCACCGTGAAATCCTCGATCGGCATGGGCATGCTGCTCTGGTCGGGCATCGGCGACACCTTGCGCGTCTCGCTTTCGGCCGAGCCGGAAGAGGAAGTGCGCGTGGGCTTCGAGATGCTCAAGGCGCTCGGCCTGCGCACGCGCGGCGTTCGCGTGGTGTCCTGCCCGTCCTGCGCCCGCCAGGGCTTCGACGTGATCCGCACGGTGGAAGCGCTGGAAGACCGGCTGCAGCACATCAAGACGCCGCTCTCGCTCTCGGTGCTCGGCTGCGTGGTCAATGGCCCCGGTGAAGCGCGAGAAACCGATATCGGCCTCACCGGCGGCGGCAATGGCAAGCACATGGTCTACTTGTCCGGCGTGACCGACCACGTCGTGCAGTCCGAAGACATGCTGGACCACATCGTCAAGCTGGTCGAAGCCAAGGCGGCCGAAATCGAAGCCGCGAACGAGGCGCAGGCGCAAGCCGCGGAATGAATCCGGGCAGAGCGCCGAAGGCGAAAGCCCTGCGTGCGTCCGCGCGGAGGGCGGCGCAAGCGTCCTCGGCGATGGAAGCAGGGGCGGGGGCGCCGATGGAGCGGCTCCGCGCGGAAGCCCGCGGCTTCTTCGCCTCGCTGCGAGACAGCCTCGTCTTGTGGAAGCTGGCGCCGGTAATCCCCGCGCTCGCCGCCATTCCGGAATTCGCCCAGCATGTCGTCGAGATCCGCCTCGGCATGTTCGCCAGCCGCGATGCCTTTGCCGCCCTGGGCTCGGACCCGGCGCGACTCTCGCTGGGTTCGGTCAAAGTCGCGGGACTGGTCTTCGCCATGCTGCTGGCGGCGCGCTTCTGGGCCAACCGAGAGGCGGGCCTGCGCAGCCTGAGCCTGGCCGGGATCGGCTGGAAGCAGGTCCTGACCGGATTTCTGGTCCAAGTTGTCTTCACTCTGCCGGGCCTGATCGACTTCCGGATGCCAGCGGCGGCCTTCGCCATTTCGATCCTGGCGACGATCGCCAGCATGCCGGGCCTCGTCCTCATGGTCGGCGGATTGCTGGGCGACCGCGAGGCCGGGCTGGCCGATGCCTATCGGCGCGGCTGGGGCAAGGCGCTGCGGATGCTGATCTACATCGCCCCCGCGCTGGCCGTCCTGCAGCCGCTGCACCGCTGGGACCATATGGTTGTCCTGGGGCAGCCCCAGGGGCTCGTCTGGGCGCTGATGGCCTGGGATGCCTTGGTCGTCGGACTCATGGCGGCAGTGGCCGGTACGGGCCTGCACCGGGGCTATACCTTCTGGCAGAGAGCCGGCTGACAAGCCGAGTCCGGGCTTTTGCCAATCCAGTAGGAATGGGCGTCAGGCGAAGGCGCTGAATCCCGCAAGGCTGGACCAGACTGCGAGCGCAGCCATGGCGATGACCGAAGCCATCGCGGCAGGTACGATCTTGGACTCAGGGTTGCCCATCCGGAACCAGCCTTGCGAGAGAGCGGGGGTGTGGTCGCTATGCCCGGAAAGGCGCCCGCGAGCCATGTCGCCCGTCGAGCGCGGTAAGCTGCCTATCGAGCCGCCTCCTGGCCGCACCGTCCTGCGCAGGCCCGTCACGCCCAAAGCAAAAGGCCCCGCCGGATCGCTCCGGCGGGGCCTTTATTCTGCCTGTCAGGCGGTAGCGGGGAGACTTACGCCTCGTCGCCACCTTCCGGCTGTTCGCCTTCCGACTGGTCGTCGCCCTTGATCAGGTAATCGCCGGCATCGGCGTCCAGACCATGGGTTTCACCCTCGACCGCTGCAAGCGGATCGTTGCCGATCGCGGCTTCCGGGCCCTGGGCCAGTTCGGCTGCATGCTCTTCTTCCGCCGTGTTGGCGGCAATCAGAGATTCCTGCAGGCGGCGGTAGGACGCGCGCAGGGCGGCATCGCGGCTGGTGGCCGCCACGCGGACGCGGTTCATGCCGGCACCGGTGCCCGCCGGGATGAGGCGGCCGACGATGACGTTTTCCTTGAGGCCGATGAGCGAGTCCTTCTTGCCCTCGACAGCCGCCTGCGTGAGCACGCGGGTGGTCTCCTGGAACGACGCCGCCGAGATGAACGAGCGGGTCTGCAGCGAGGCCTTGGTGATGCCGAGCAGCACCGGCTTGCCTTCCGCGGGCATCTTGCCCTCGGGAAGCTTGCTGTTGATCTCGAACATTTCCTCGTAGTCGACCTGTTCGCCCGGCAGCAGGGTGGTGTCGCCACCGGCCGTGATCTCGACCTTCTGCAGCATCTGACGAACGATCGTCTCGATGTGCTTGTCGTTGATCTTCACGCCCTGCAAGCGGTAGACTTCCTGGATTTCCGCCACGAGGTATTCCGCAAGTGCCTCGACGCCGAGAACTTCCAGAATGTCGTGCGGATCGGGCGAGCCCGAAATCAGGTTGTCGCCCTTCTTGACGAAGTCGCCTTCCTGCACGTCGATCACGCGGCTCTTCGGGATCAGGTACTCAACCGGATCACCCTCTTCCGGGATGATCGCGATCTTGCGCTTGGCCTTGTAGTCACGCACGAACTCGATGCGGCCGGAGACCTTGGCGATGATCGAGTTGTCCTTCGGCTTGCGGGCCTCGAACAGTTCGGCAACGCGCGGCAGACCGCCGGTGATGTCGCGGGTCTTGGCGGCTTCGCGCGAGGCACGGGCGATGATGTCGCCGGCCTCGACGGTCTGGCCGTCTTCCACCGAGAGCGTCGTGCCCGGCGCCATCATGTAGCGCGCGGATTCGCCGGACGCGTCGTCGAGAAGGGTGATGCGCGGACGCAGGTCCTCCTTCTTCTTCGCGGTGCGCGACGAACGGTCTTCCGTCACGACGCGGCTGGTCATGCCGGTCGCATCGTCGACATGCTCGGTCAGCGTGCGGGTGTCGATCAGGTCCTGATACTTCACCGTACCCGAAGTTTCGGTGATGATCGGGAGCGAGAACGGATCCCACTCGGCCAGGCGTTCGCCTTCCTTCACCTTCGCGCCATTGGTGTGGAGCAGCACGGTGCCGTAAGGCACGCGGTGCATGGCGCGCTCGCGGCCCTCGGTGTCCATCACGACGATTTCGCCGTTACGGGCCAGCGAGAGGCGACGGCCGCGCTTGTCCACGATCGTCGGGATGTCGCGATATTCGACCGAACCTTCGCAGATCGATTCCAGGTGGCTGGTTTCGTTCAGCTGGGCGGCGCCGCCGATGTGGAAGGTACGCATGGTGAGCTGCGTGCCCGGTTCACCGATCGACTGTGCGGCGATGACGCCGACAGCTTCACCGATGTTGACCGGCGTACCGCGTGCGAGGTCACGGCCGTAGCACTTGCCGCAGACGCCCTGCTGGGCTTCGCAGACCAGCGGCGAACGGATGCGGGCAGCCTGCAGGCCGGTCGCCTCGATCGCAGCCACGGCGGCTTCGTCCAGGAGCTGGCCCTTGGCGGCGATGACGTTGCCTTCCTTGTCGGCAATGTCCTCGGCCAGGGTGCGACCCAGGATACGCTCGGCGAGCGAGGCGATGGTGGAACCGCCCTGCACGATCGAACGCATTTCCAGCGCGCGCTCGGTACCGCAATCCTCGATCACGACGACGCAGTCCTGCGACACGTCGACCAGACGGCGGGTCAGGTAACCCGAGTTCGCCGTCTTGAGCGCCGTATCCGCCAGGCCCTTACGAGCACCGTGGGTCGAGTTGAAGTATTCAAGAACGGTCAGACCTTCCTTGAAGTTCGAGATGATCGGCGTTTCGATGATCTCGCCCGACGGCTTGGCCATGAGGCCGCGCATACCGCCAAGCTGCTTCATCTGCGCCGGGCTACCACGCGCACCGGAGTGGCTCATCATGTAGATCGAGTTGATCTGGGCCATGCGGCCCGTCTCGGGATCGACCGGCTGAGCCTTCAGCTCTTCCATCATGGCGTTCGCCACCTGGTCGCCGCAACGGCTCCAGGCGTCGATCACCTTGTTGTACTTTTCCTGCTGGGTGATCAGGCCGTCCTGGTACTGCTGCTCGTAGTCGGCAACCAGTTCCTTGGTTTCGCCGACCAGGGCTTCCTTCGAGTCCGGGATGATCATGTCATCCTTGCCGAAGGAGATGCCCGCCTTGAACGCGTTGCGGAAGCCGAGCGACATGATCGCGTCGGCGAACAGCACCGTGTCCTTCTGGCCGGTGTGGCGGTAGACCTGGTCGATAACGTCGCCGATTTCCTTCTTGGTGAGAAGGCGGTTGACGACGTCGAAGGGCACGGTGTGCGACTTCGGCAGGCATTCGCCCAGCAGCATGCGGCCCGGAGTGGTCTCGAAGCGCTTCATGTACTGCTCGCCGTTCTCGTCGGTCTGCGGCACGCGGGCCTCGATCTTCGAGTGCAGCGTCACGGCACCGACGTGAAGCGCCTGGTGCACTTCGGCCATGTCCGCGAACTTCATGCCTTCGCCCGGCTCGCCGATGCGGTCCATCGACAGGTAGTACAGGCCGAGAACCATGTCCTGCGAAGGAACGATGATCGGCTTGCCGTTTGCCGGCGAGAGGATGTTGTTGGTCGACATCATCAGCACGCGCGCTTCGAGCTGGGCTTCCAGCGAGAGCGGAACGTGGACGGCCATCTGGTCACCGTCGAAGTCGGCGTTGAACGCCGAGCAGACGAGCGGGTGAAGCTGGATCGCCTTGCCTTCGATCAGGACCGGCTCGAACGCCTGGATGCCCAGACGGTGAAGCGTCGGCGCGCGGTTCAGCATGACCGGGTGCTCGCGAATGACTTCGTCGAGGATGTCCCAGACTTCCTTGCGCTCCTTCTCGACCCACTTCTTGGCCTGCTTCAGGGTCATGGAAAGACCCTTGGCGTCCAGACGGGCGTAGATGAACGGCTTGAACAGTTCGAGCGCCATCTTCTTCGGCAGGCCGCACTGGTGCAGCTTGAGTTCCGGTCCGGTCACGATGACCGAACGGCCCGAATAGTCGACGCGCTTGCCGAGCAGGTTCTGACGGAAGCGGCCCTGCTTGCCCTTGAGCATGTCGGACAGCGACTTCAGCGGACGCTTGTTGGCGCCGGTGATGACGCGGCCGCGGCGGCCGTTGTCGAACAGGGCGTCGACCGCTTCCTGCAGCATGCGCTTTTCGTTGCGGACGATGATGTCCGGCGCACGCAGCTCGATCAGGCGCTTCAGGCGGTTGTTGCGGTTGATGACGCGGCGATAGAGGTCGTTGAGGTCCGAGGTCGCGAAGCGGCCACCATCCAGCGGCACCAGCGGGCGCAGTTCGGGCGGAATGACCGGGACGACGTCGAGAATCATCCACTCGGGGCGGTTGCCCGAATCGATGAACGATTCCACGACCTTGAGGCGCTTGATGATCTTCTTGGGCTTGAGTTCCGACTTGGTCGTCTCAAGTTCCTGGAGAAGGTCCGCACGCTCCTGCTGGAGGTCGAGGTTGATGAGCATGTGCTTCACCGCCTCGGCACCGATGCCGGCGGAGAACGAATCCTCGCCGTACTCGTCCTGGGCGTCGAGCATCTCGTCTTCGGTGAGGAGCTGGTACTTCTCGAGCGGGGTCAGGCCCGGCTCGATCACGATGTAGCTTTCGAAGTAGAGAACGCGCTCAAGCTGCTTGAGCTGCATGTCGAGCAGCAGGCCGATGCGCGAAGGCAGCGACTTCAGGAACCAGATGTGCGCGACCGGTGCGGCCAGCTCGATGTGGCCCATGCGCTCGCGGCGCACCTTGGTGACGGTGACTTCGACGCCGCACTTTTCGCAGACGACGCCCTTGTACTTCATGCGCTTGTACTTGCCGCAAAGGCATTCGTAGTCCTTCACGGGACCGAAGATGCGGGCGCAGAAAAGGCCGTCACGCTCAGGCTTGAACGTACGGTAGTTGATGGTTTCCGGCTTCTTGATCTCGCCGAAGGACCAGGAGCGGATGCGCTCGGGCGAGGCCAGACCGATCTGGATCTGATCGAAGGTCTCGGGCTTCGCCATCTGGTTGGTGAACTTGGTCAGGTCGTTCATGTTTCAGTCCCTCTGGGGGTGAATTCTCGAGGCGGAAGGAAGGGAAGGCGGGGCCGTGCGGGCCCCACCCGATCCCGTTATTCCGCCGCCAGGGCCACGCCGTCGTCGTCCTCGTTGTCGTCGTGGCTGGTAAGCTCGACGTTGAGGCCCAGCGAGCGCATTTCCTTGACGAGCACGTTGAAGCTCTCGGGGATGCCGGCCTCGAAGGTATCGTCGCCCTTGACGATCGCTTCGTAGACCTTGGTGCGGCCGACCACGTCGTCCGATTTCACCGTCAGCATTTCCTGGAGCGTGTAAGCCGCGCCGTAGGCCTGGAGAGCCCAGACCTCCATTTCACCGAAGCGCTGGCCACCGAACTGCGCCTTACCGCCCAGCGGCTGCTGGGTGACGAGCGAGTAGGGGCCGATCGAACGCGCGTGGATCTTGTCGTCGACAAGGTGGTGCAGCTTGAGCACGTACTTGCAGCCGACGGTCACCTTGCGGTCGAAACGATCGCCGGTGCGGCCGTCGTAAAGGTCCACCTGGCCTGACTCGTCGAGACCGGCGAGGCGGAGCATGTCGGTGACGTCCTTCTCGACGGCGCCGTCGAAGACCGGCGAACCCATCGGCACGCCCTTGCGGACGGACTGAGCGAATTCGACGATCTGCTCGTCACTGCGCGCCTCGATCTCGGCGGTGTAGTTGGAGCCGTAGACTTCCTTGAGCAGTTCGCGGACCGCTTCCGGCGGTTCGCCGGCCACGGGATCCGGATTGGCTGCGCGCCAGTCGTCCAGAGCTGCGCCGATACGCGCGCCCAGGCCGCGGGCGGCCCAGCCGAGGTGCGTCTCGAAGATCTGACCGACGTTCATGCGCGAAGGCACGCCCAGCGGGTTCAGCACGAAGTCGACGGGGGTACCGTCCTCGAGGAAGGGCATGTCTTCCAGCGGCAGGATGCGGCTGATGATACCCTTGTTGCCGTGACGGCCGGCCATCTTGTCGCCCGGCTGAAGCTTGCGCTTCACGGCCACGAAGACCTTGACCATCTTGAGCACGCCGGGCGCGAGTTCGTCACCGCGTTCCAGCTTCTCCTTGCGGTCCTCGAACTTCTCCTGGATCGCCTTGACCGTGAGGTCGTACTGGGTCTTCACCGCTTCGAGCTGCGACTGCATGTGGTCGTCCGCAACGGCGAACTTCCACCACTCGTGACGCTCGACCTCGTCCAGCACCTCGTCGGTGATGTCCACGCCCTTCTTGATGCCCTTGGGCGCCGAAGCGGCGACCTGGCCGAGAAGCATGTCCTTCAGACGGTTGTAGGTGGCGCGGTTGAGGATGGCGCGTTCGTCCTCGCGGTCCTTGGCGAGGCGTTCGATTTCCTCGTTCTGGATCGCGCGGGTACGGTCGTCGACCTCGATGCCGTGGCGGTTGAACACGCGCACGTCGACGATGGTGCCCGAAACGCCCGGCGGCAGACGCAGCGAGGTGTCGCGGACGTCCGAAGCCTTTTCGCCGAAGATGGCGCGGAGGAGCTTTTCTTCCGGCGTCATCGGGCTTTCGCCCTTCGGCGTGATCTTGCCGACCAGGATGTCACCCGGGTGCACTTCGGCGCCGATGTAGACGATGCCCGCTTCGTCGAGGTTGCGCAGGGCTTCCTCGCCGACGTTCGGGATGTCGCGCGTGATGTCTTCCGGACCCAGCTTGGTGTCGCGGGCCATCACTTCGAACTCGTCGATGTGGATCGAGGTGAAGACGTCTTCCTTCACGATCCGCTCGGAGATCAGGATGGAGTCTTCGTAGTTGTAGCCGTTCCAGGGCATGAACGCGACGAGCACGTTGCGGCCCAGGGCCAGTTCGCCCAGCTCGGTCGAAGGACCGTCGGCGATGGTGTCGCCGGCCTGGATCACTTCGCCCACCTTCACCAGCGGACGCTGGTTGATGCAGGTCGACTGGTTCGAACGCTCGAACTTCTGCAGGCGGTAGATGTCGACGCCGGACTTGCCGGGTTCGATATCGCCCGAGGCGCGGATGACGATACGCGTTGCGTCGACCTGGTCGACGATGCCGGCGCGCAGCGCCGAGATCGCGGCGCCGGAGTCACGCGCAACGGTTTCTTCCATGCCGGTGCCGACGAACGGAGCGTCCGCCTTCACGAGCGGCACGGCCTGACGCTGCATGTTCGAGCCCATGAGCGCGCGGTTGGCGTCGTCGTTTTCCAGGAACGGAATGAGCGAGGCGGCCACCGAGACGAGCTGCTTGGGCGAAACGTCCATCAGCGTGATCTGGTCGCGCGGGCTCATCACGAATTCGCCGTTCTGGCGAGCCGAGACGAGTTCCTCGACGAACGAACCGTCGGTGTTCAGCTCAGCCGACGCCTGCGCGACGGTGTGCTTCTGCTCTTCCATGGCGGAGAGATAGACGACGTCCTTCGAAACATGACCGTCGACGACGCGGCGGTAGGGGGTTTCGATGAAGCCGTACTTGTTGACGCGCGCGAAAGTCGACAGCGAGTTGATCAGACCGATGTTCGGGCCTTCCGGCGTTTCAATCGGGCAGATACGACCATAGTGCGTCGGGTGAACGTCGCGGACTTCGAAGCCGGCGCGCTCACGGGTGAGACCACCCGGGCCCAAGGCCGAAACGCGGCGCTTGTGAGTGACTTCCGACAGCGGGTTGGTCTGGTCCATGAACTGCGAGAGCTGCGAGGAACCGAAGAACTCGCGAACGGCGGCCACGGCAGGCTTGGCGTTGATGAGGTCGTTCGGCATGACCGTCGACACGTCCACCGACGACATGCGCTCCTTCACGGCGCGCTCCATGCGGAGCAGGCCGACGCGGTACTGGTTCTCGAGCAGCTCGCCCACCGAACGCACGCGGCGGTTGCCGAGGTTGTCGATGTCGTCGATCTCGCCCTTGCCGTCCTTCAGGCCGACCAGTTCCTTGACCACGGCGAGGATGTCCTCGACGCGCAGCGTGGTGACGGTGTCCTCGGCATCGAGGCCCAGGCGCATGTTCATCTTCACGCGGCCGACGGCCGAGAGGTCGTAGCGGTCGGCGTCGAAGAACAGGCCGGCGAAGAGGGCTTCGGCGGTTTCCTTCGTCGGCGGTTCGCCCGGACGCATGACCTTGTAGATCGCTTCCAGACCCATGTCGCGGTTCTCGGCCTTGTCGGCCTTGAGCGTGTTGCGGATCCAGGGACCGGTGTTCACGTCGTCGATGTCGAGCAGGTCGATCTGGTCGATGCCGGCCTGGTCGAGCGCCTCGAGGTTCTCGGGCGAAACTTCGTCGCCGGCTTCGATGTAGATGCGGCCGGTCGACTCGTTGATGAGATCCTTGGCCGAATAGCGGCCGAAGATTTCCTCGGTGGGGATCAGCAGCTCTTCAAGACCGTCCTTCTGCGCCTTGTTGGCGGCACGGGGGCTGATCTTGGTGCCGGCCGGGAACACGACTTCGCCCGACTTGGCGTCGACGATGTCGAAGGCGGGCTTGGCGCCGCGCCAGGCTTCCGACTGATAAGGCAGCTGCCAGCCGCCCGAACCGCGCTTCCAGGTGACCGTCTCGTAGAAGTAGTCGAGGATCGCTTCGTTATCGAGGCCGAGGCCGAACAGCAGCGAGGTCACCGGCAGCTTGCGCTTGCGGTCGATACGGACGTTGACGATGTCCTTGGCGTCGAACTCGAAGTCCAGCCAGGAACCGCGGTAGGGGATCACGCGGGCCGCGAAGAGGAACTTGCCCGAGGAGTGGGTCTTGCCGCGGTCGTGGTCGAACAGGACGCCCGGCGAACGGTGCATCTGCGAGACGATCACGCGCTCGGTGCCGTTGATGAAGAAGGTGCCGTTCTCGGTCATGAGCGGCATGTCGCCCATGTAGACGTCCTGCTCCTTGATATCGAGGACCGAGCGGGTCTCGGTCTCGGCATCGACTTCGAACACGATGAGGCGCAGCGTGACCTTCATCGGGGCCGCATAGGTGATGCCGCGCTGGCGGCACTCGGTCACGTCGTACTTCGGCTCTTCCAGCTCGTAGTGCACGAAGTCGAGTTCGCTGGTGCCTGCGAAGTCGCGGATCGGGAAGACCGAACGCAGGGTCTTTTCCAGGCCCGAGACGTAGCCCGTCGCAGGGTTCGAGCGCAGGAACTGCTCGTAGCTCTCGCGCTGGACTTCGATCAGGTTGGGCATCTGGACGACTTCGTGGATGTCGCCGAAGATCTTGCGGATCCGCTTCTTTGCAGAGCGGACGCTTGCGGGCTTGGTGGCCATGAGCTGGTCTTTGCCTCTTCGCTTCAAAGGACCGATTCGCGTGAATCGGGCCGGAAAAATTCGTCGTCGCGAGTGACGTTATCCCTGCGTGGGCAGGGCATCCGAAACGCCAAAAGGCCGCCCGGCACGCGCGGAAAACCTGGAGTTTTACCGATGCGGCCAGCAGCCTTCTGCGTCAGATGAAACCCGTATCGCTTCCTTCCCGGGCCTGTCCCCGCGCATGGACAAGCCTTGCTCGAAGCGATCGAGCGAGGGGGTCATATAGAAGTGGAGGGGCCTGGTGTCAAACCGTCTGGTGATGGCGCGCAGAAAGATTCGCGAAAGCGGAGGGCGCGCGTCAATCCAGAAGCGATAGTATCGTCAATTTTCGCGTGAACGTCAAATTAACATCCGGCGGCGTCAATTTAATAGAGGACGGAAGAGTCGAACGGATATGTGTATAAATGCGTAGACGTGTGCATTTCGTCCGGCTTTTCATTTCCTTTCGTCTCTTGGCCAGTCATTTCGGCGTAACTTCATCGTCTCCCATGCATTGAGCTTGCATGGAAAAAGATCCCGCCCCCCGCTCGTATGGCGCGGTAACGGCGATTGCCGCCGTTCTCGTGCTTTCTGCAACCTCGGCTCTGGCCCCGGCTCAGGCCCAGGACATGACGTCCGGTACCACTTTGCCGACCCAGCCGGGTTCGGCGCCGGTTCCCGGCACGGTCGTGGTGCCTGCTCTGCCCAGCGCCGTGCCGCCGGCGCCCGCTCCGATCGCGCCCCAGGTCGTGCTGCCCGATTTCAGTCCAGCACCGGCCGTGGCTGCGCCGGAAGCGGCCACCCCTGGAGCGGCCTCGGGCGCAAGCAATGCGGCGCCGCTGCTCGCAGCGCCTGCCGAGGCGGCCAGCAGTACCGCTCCAGCGCGGGCTGTCGCCCGCTCGGCTCCCGAGCCGACGCGCGTGCCCACGGCGGCCGATGCCGGCGCCGCGCGTGACGGGGCGCTCGCCCGCGGCGATGCTCCGCCGCCCGTCGCTGCGCCGCCGCGTGATGGATCGTCCGCTAGCCCATCCGCGGCCGCGCTGGCTGCGCCCGCTGCCAGCGCGCCTGCCGGCAATGGACCGGCTCGGAACGAGGGTCTGCCGGTCGAGGGTGTCCTCGGCCTGCTGGCGGCCCTCGGTGTGGCCGGCGCGGGTATCGCGGCTATGATGATGCGCCGTCGCAAGCCCGAACCGGAGGCCGATTCCTATTCCGAGCCCTGGGCAGCGACCTCCGTCGACGACAGGGCCTATGTGCAGCCGCTGGAACCCGCCGCGGAGGCGCGTCCCGCCGAGGCCGCCGTGCCGATCGCGACCGCGGCCGTGATCCCGCCGCCAACAGGTCCTTCGGCCGATGCGATGGCGGAAGGTCCCGTGCCCTTGCAGCAGGATCGCCGGGCCTTGCTCGAAGCCATGGTCGATGCGCCGCCTGACGCCGCCAATCCCTTCACCTCGCGCAAGGGCCGCATGCGCCGCGCGCGCCTGATCCTGCAACGCCGCGAGCATGCGCAGACCGAGGGCAAGCCCTTCGACTGGCGCACCTACAAGCCAACGACCACGCCCGCCGCGCCGGCAATTGCCGGGCGCAAGGAGCCGGTCGAGGTCTGACGCCGCGCTGCCGTAACCCCTACGCGGCAAGCCGGCGTGTGCGGGGCGGTTCCTCAGGGAGCCGCCCCGCTTTTCGTTGCCTGCGCGATTCGCGGGTCCTGACCTGACAGACCTCGCACGGCCGTCGGTTCCCGCGGCGGCCCGTGGAGCAGGGCGTGGGAGGCGCTCGGGGACCGGATCCGGGGTGGCGGATTTCCGTGCATTTTCGACGGTGCTTCTCGAAAAACAACGAGCCTCATATCGTTTTTCAATATTATTGTTTGACGATATGCCGAATCGAGTTTATTGAATTTCGATATCAGGCATATCGGAGAACGAACAATGATCTTCTCGACTACCCAGGCCGCCAGCCGACCTTTCGCCATTGTCCTTTCCCTGGCTTTCGTTGCCGGCTCCTGGCTGCCGACGATCTCCGCGCCCGCGCATGCGGCCGATACGGCGGTCCATGAAACGGCCGCCCGCGACGGCGCCGTCACGCGCATCGTCATCGCCGCGCCCGTCGCGCCGGCCTTGATGTAAGCCGAACAGAAAAGGGGCAGGACGATGACTTCCACCATGCACGCGCTCACTCGCGATCCGCTGCTCGCCATTGCCAAGGGCATGCTCTGGTTCCTGATGGGCACGATGGCCCTCGCCATCGGCGCCTGCCTTGTCGCGATCCCGGCGATGCTGGCGTTCCAGAACGAGATCTCGGCGGAAATGGCCAGGGAAATGCCACTGCTGCTGCCGCAGTTCTATTGGGTGGTCAGCGGGATCCTGGTCCTCGCGGCGGTTCTCTGCGGGGTGCTGTTCCGGATATTCCAGCTGCTTAAGCGCATCGTCGGCACCGTGGGCGACGGCGACCCCTTCGTCCCCGAGAACGCCCGGCGGCTAACGCAGATGGCGTGGCTCAGCCTTGTCGTGCAGCTTCTCGGCCTGCCGCTCTCGGCGCTGGGCGCGCTGATCAACAAGATCGGCAAGGGCGAGACTCATCTGGACTCGATCGGCGGCATCTCGGGCAATGGCCTGCTGCTCATGCTGATCCTGTTCATCCTGGCGCGGGTCTTCCGCAAGGGCGCCGAGATGCGCGCCGAACTGGAAGGGACCGTCTGATGGGCGAAGACAGCACAGAAGGAGGCAATATCGTGGTGAAGCTCGACGATCTGCTCCATGCCCGCCGCATGACGCTGACCGAACTGGCCGAGCGCATCGGCATCACCCTGGCCAACCTCTCGATCCTCAAGACCGGCAAGGCCAAGGCCATCCGCTTCTCCACGCTGGAAGCGATCTGCCGGGAACTGGATTGCCAGCCTGGAGACCTGCTGGGCTACGATGCCGCCGGCGAGACCATCTGAGATCGATTGACTCGCGAAACTTGACTCGGGCCGCGCTTTCAGCCAAAGGCGCGGCCGAACCACATGGGTCCCGGCCCATGGTTCATCCGTCCGAGACAGTTGGTGCCCTCGATTTGCGAGGGCTTAATTTCCAGCCTAGACGGGGAACAGGAAAATTTCCGGCCCGGCATTCCTTCGCGGAATGTGGTGCCAGGTTCGTGTTTCGGCACGAAAAACTCCTTCCCCATCGCCAACGGACTCGCCCGAAGTGCATTTGCGCTTCGGACAAACGTAGCCGGCCGTGCGGGATGCAAGTCCCAAGCGGTCACATGTGAAGGAGTAAGGCATGGATCGTTTGCAGAAAGCCGATTCGGTCGCCCAGCTCAACGCAGTCTTCAACGAGGTCGGCGTGGTGGTCATCACCCGTAACCTCGGCATGTCGGTGGCCCAGTCCACCGCCCTGCGCGGCAAGATTCGTGATGCCGGTGCTACCTATAAGGTTGCAAAGAACAGTCTTGCCAAGCTTGCCATCGCGGACACCGACTATGTCGGTATCGGCGACTTCCTCAGCGGCCCGACGGCCATCGCCACTTCGGTGGACCCCGTCGCAGCAGCCAAGGCCGTCGTCGACTTCGCCAAGACGACCGACAAGATCGAGATCGTCGGCGGCGCGATGGGTTCGCAGGTTCTGAACGCCGATGGTGTCAAGGCTCTCGCCTCGATGCCCTCGCTCGACGAACTGCGCGCCAAGCTCATCGGCCTCGTTCAGGCTCCGGCGACCAAGATCGCACAGCTTCAGACCGCTCCGGCGGCCAAGCTGGCGCGCGTCTTCGCTGCCTACGCCGACAAGGCTGCTTGAGCTCAGGCCTGAGGCGGTCTCTCGCAGATCGCCAAAGGGCAAGCCTAAGCAATTCTATTCGTTTCGATTTATCCCGGTGGACCGCATCCAGCACCCCGGGACCACAGATCAGGAGTTATTATCATGGCCGATATCGCCAAGCTTGTTGAAGAACTGTCGCAGCTGACCGTCCTCGAGGCCGCTGACCTCGCCAAGGCCCTTGAAGAAGCATGGGGCGTTTCCGCCGCTGCCGCTGTTGCCGTGGCTGCTGCCCCGGCCGGCGACGCTGGCGCCGCTGTCGAAGAGAAGACCGAATTCGACGTCATCCTCACCGGCGACGGTGGCAAGAAGATCCAGGTCATCAAGGAAGTCCGCGCCATCACCGGTCTGGGCCTCGCTGAAGCCAAGGCTCTCGTCGAAGGCGCTCCCAAGGCTGTCAAGGAAGGCGTCAACAAGACCGAAGCCGAAGACATCAAGAAGAAGATCGAAGAAGCCGGCGGCACCGTCGAGCTCAAGTAATCCGCTGCGGGCTTCGGCCCGCAAGGATTCTCCCGGATTCGCTCCGGGATCGATCTCTCGGTTCTTCCGAGCAGACAGGGAAGGGCGGCTCCTCGGAGCCGCCCTTTCTCTTTGCCCGCTTGACGGTCCGGGCTTATCTCCATAACGCGATATATAACGTGATATGGAGTTGAATGCATGACCGATGTGATCGCCCGTCTCGGCGGTGTCTATCTCGGCAGCCGCCTCAAGCGCCTGGCCGAGCGGCTCCAGGGCGATGCCGCGCAGATCATCCAGGCGGCGGGGATTCCCGCGCAGCCGGGCCAGATGCCGCTGCTGACCGCGCTTGACGATGGCGCCAGAACGATCGGCCAGCTTGCCGAGGCCGTGGGCTCCAGTCAGCCCGGCGTCACCCGCGCGATCGGCCAGCTCGCCGCACAGGGACTGGTTCAGACGGCCCAGGGCAGCGACCTTCGCCAGCGGCACGTATCGCTCACCCCGGCCGGCGAAACGGCCATGGCGCGGACGCGCATGCATGTCTGGCCCGGCATCGGGCTGGCCGTGGACGAGATGTGCGGCGGCGACACCGCGACCTTGCTGGCGCTTCTGGAGCGGGTCGAGAATGCGCTGGACGAATCCTCGATGGTGGCGCGCTACGATCGGCTGAAGCCGCCCGTCCTGCGCATTCGCGAATTCGAGGATGGCCTTGCCCAGGATTTTCACGACATCAATGCGGAGTGGATCGCGGCGATGTTCCGCCTCGAACCCACCGATCGCGAGGTTCTGGAAAACCCGCGCCAGCGGATCGTCGATCCGGGCGGGGCGATCCTGTTCGTGGAGGCAGAAGGGCTGGGGATCGTCGGCACTTGCGCGTTGCAGAAGACGGGTGAGCGGTCGTTCGAACTCACGAAAATGGGGGTGCGGGCTTCTGCACGCGGGTTGAAGGCCGGGGAATTCCTGCTCGATGCCATGATTGCGCGGGCAGGGGAGATGGGCGCCGATCCGCTCTATCTCCTGACCAACAGGCACTGCGAGGCGGCGATTCACCTCTACGAAAAGCTGGGTTTCCGCCACGATGCCGGGATCATGGCGCAGTACGGCGCACGCTACGAGCG
>Ga0160437_1000181_pt1 | contig 36093 bp, 37 predicted proteins | sample HID1975I_E0MG_FD_108227 | JGI IMG/M metagenome (GOLD analysis project Ga0160437, IMG submission 108227) | Enriched soil microbial communities from UW Madison campus, WI, USA - HID1975I_E0 MG | ecosystem: Environmental > Terrestrial > Soil > Unclassified | place: USA: Madison, Wisconsin... | reverse complement strand
GTCGACGTTAATTTCAGCCGTCTCGTTATCACGGATGTGGGTTAAATCTTTCTCGGTGAAGTTCGCTTCAACATATAAATTCTGATCGGAAACCAACAGCATGGCCGTCGTCCCGCCCTGCACGTATTCCCCGGTTTGTAATACTTTGGTGATATTCCCGGACGATGGCGCATATTCATTGACGTGCGTCAGGTCATTCTTAGCGGTATTCAGGTGTGCCAGCGCCTCTTTATAGCGCGGGTGTTTTTCTACTGGCAGTGAAATATCGCCGCCGAAACTGTCGACCACTTCCTGCAATTGTTTTTGCAGCATGTTCACTTCCAGTGCCATCAGCAGGGTTTTCTGATGTGCGCCGTCAAGTTCGGATGCCGAGACGTAGCCTGGGCCACTCAGACGGTGTAAACGATCTTCTTCGCGTTGCGCAAAGGCATGCTGACTTTTTGATACCGCGATGTTGGCAAGCTTGCTCTGATATTGCGATTTAATGGTTTTTAAATCGATAACGGTGTTATTTAATTCAGACTTCGCCTGCGCCACCGCTAATTCATAGGGTTTAGGATCGACACTAAATAATAAGTCGCCTTTATTCACATGCTGGTTTTCTTTTACTGCCACGTGTAATACACGGCCAGAGACTTCCGCGCCGATAGCGGTTTTATCCGCTTTTACGTAGGCATTATCAGTTTCTACATAGCGACCGCCGGTTAAATAGAGCCAGCCGCCCGCCGCAACGCCCAGAGTCGGAACAACGAGTAATAAGATAAAACGGAGTTTTTTAATATTCATGTGCAGGTCTCTTTATTCAGGCGATACCCACGTCGAAAAAGGAAATAATGAAATGCAGACGCACCGCGCGACGGACAGGCAGCGTCAAATTGAAGTGTTCAGGTATCAGCAGAGTTATTGATGGGATGAATAATACTTAGCCTGCTCATTATAAACTAAGCAGGCTGTGCTATTCGCGATTTAATTATAAATCTGACTGGCTGGAGCGCCTTATTTTCAGGCGTCCGGCGAGGGTCAGATGGGTGGCGACATCTTCGGCATTACAGAGATATTCCACCGCCAGTCTGCCAAGTTCACCATAAGGTAGCTGAATACTTGTCAGCGGCGGCGTCATTTGCTCAGAAATCTTCTGATCGTCATATCCGGCCACCCGCATTGCCTCCGGCACTCGCACGCCGTGGGTGGAAAGCGCCTGATAACAGCCTATCGCCAGCCAGTCGCTGGCACAGAAAATTGCGTCCGGGCGCGATTCCAGCGCCAGCAGCGCAACCGTCGCCTGGTACGATTCGTTAAATTGCCAGTTGGTCTGATGCACCCACTCCGGCTGCGGCGTAATACCTGCCTGCGCCAGCGCGGCCTGATAGCCTGCCAGACGCTGTCGGGTGGCCTCCATCCAGGATTCACCGGTGATATGCGCGATGCGCTTCGCCCCCTGGTTTATCAGGTGGCGCGTGAGCTGAAAGGCGTTGGCGTAATCGTCAGGCACGAACGACGGCAACAGCGGTGAGTCCGGGTCACGCTGATTGAGGAGCACTAACGGCAGCGTAGTGCAATCCTGAAACGCGGTCATGTCGACGAGAGTGGTCACTGGCGAGGCGAGAATGATCCCCACGCAGTTGCGTTTCTCTAGCTGGCGAATGATGTTCAGCGCCAGCTCGCTATCGTCGCCGTAGTCGTACACCGTGAGCAGCACTTCATTGCGCCATGCCGCATCGCGCGCCTGGCTGATAGCGTCGATAAACGGATCATAGCTTTGCAGAGTGCTTATGAGCAGCGCGATTTCTTGTTGATTGCGCGGGGAATGAATCGCTGGCAGGCGGTCATAGCCGAGCTCGCTCGCCACGGCGAGAACCCGCTGGCGCGTCTCTTCACTGAGTTTGATATTGCGCGACTGGTTAATCACCAGCGACACCGTGGCCTGTGAGACCCCGGCGGCGCGGGCGATATCGTTCATCGTGACCTTATTTTTGCGCTTCATTTTCCCTGCCCCACGGCTAACAGAATCAACATCATACCTGCCCTTATCCGATTTCGGCAGGGCCGTGCGCACTGCGTCACGTTTCTTCGTGCTCTGGCCATCGACTTTGTGACGCTGTTCGCTTTTTTATCACTCGCTATTTGCTCATTTACTCGGCAACTAATATTTATTAGCTAAATATTATCAGTCAAAGGGGAAAACGATGAAAGAGCAATGGAGTCAGGCGCAGGCGCAAACGTGGTACCAGCAACAGGGCTGGCTGTGCGGCTTTAACTACCTGCCGTCGAGCGCGGTGAACTGGACCGATATCTGGCAGAAAGAGACCTTCGATGCGCCGACCATTGAGCGCGAACTCGGTTGGGCGGCGGAAGCGGGCTACAACTCGCTCCGCATTAATCTGCCGTTTATTGTCTGGGAGCACGACCGTGACGGATTGATAGCCCGCATCCATCATTTCTTACAGATTGCCGACGGCCACGGTTTCAGCACCATGCTGACGCTGATGGATGACTGCGGCTTTTCCGGCGACGAGCCGTATCTGGGCCAACAAAAAGCCCCGGTGCCGGGGAAACACAACAGCCAGGCGGCGGCGAGTCCAGGCCGGGCAAAAGTGTGCGATCGCGACGAATGGCCGCAGATTGAGCGTTACGTGCGCGATATCGTGCGTGAATTTCGCAGCGATAAACGCGTCCTGCTGTGGGACCTGTATAACGAGCCGGGCAACCGCGGGATTTTCGCCACCGGCACCGTTGAAGTGCAGTATGACGAAAAGCTGGAAAGCTACGCGCACGAGCTGATGCAGCGCGCGTTTGAGTGGGTTCGTGACGAAGATCCTGAGCAACCACTCACCGTCTGCGCCTGGCGTTTGCCGCCGGAAGAGGAAAATGAAACCTACTATCAGCATCCGCTGGACCAGACCGCACTGGCGCTCTCCGACGTGGTCAGCTTCCATGCTTACACCAACACTGCACGCATGGTGGCCATCATCCACCAACTCGAGCAGTTGGGCCGCCCGATGTTTTGCACCGAATGGCTGGCACGCCACGTGGGCAGCACTATCGAAGAACAGCTCCCGCTGATGCACGCCGCCAACGTCGCGCCGTATCAATGGGGACTGGTGCGCGGCAAAACCCAGACCTGGCTGCCGTGGCCGATAGTGATGACTCACTCAACGGACTATTGCCGCCTGTGGTTCCATGACGTGTTTGAAGAAAACGGGATTCCATTCTCGAAAACGGAAATGAATCTGGTGCGTAAACTGAGCCGCATTGGCCTGCACCCTGTACGCCATTTCTAATATTCCGTTCTGGTTAATGTCGTCGGTGGCGGAGCGACGTCATGCCACGGTGGATGAGGACGTGGACGTCACAACGAGGCCGATTTCAGCGAATTGATGTGAGAAAACGCCCGGCAACGCAAGCTTGCCGGGCGTTCGATTTTACTCGTCGAAGTACCAATAACCTTGGTTGATAAACGCCGTCAACTCGGCAATAAACGCCGGGTTTTGCACCGCGTCGCCCAGTTCCTTCGCACCGAGTTCGGTGAAGCGACACAGCGCGTCGGCGGCGTTGGCGTCTACCGCCTTCCAGCCTTCGCTGTTAATAAAGAAGCTGTCACCGATATTCAACACGCGCAGGCCGCTCAGACGAACCAGCGTTTCCCCGCCCGTCAACGCATCCCGCACTTCTTCTTCCGCGTACGGCGGCTCTGCCGGGGCGATATCCAACTCATGACGCGGCGTGGAAGCAAAGCGGCCAAACCACTGGGCGAAATCTTCCGGCTGGCTGATAACGTCAATCATCATGTTGCGAAGGCGCTCAAGCTCATGCGCTTCCACCTTGCCCGGATGTTCGCGGACGGTCAGTTCCGGGTCGCCGTAGTGCGCGCCACCGAGATCGTTTTCCAGCGCGTAATCGGCAAAGCTGCTGATCAGATCGCGACCGTTCGGCCCACGGAAGCCGACGGAGTAGTTCAGGGTATTTTCAAAGGTGAAACCGTCATGCGGGAATCCAGGCGGGATATAGAGAATATCGCCCGGCTCCATTTCAACGTCGATAATCGGTTCAAAGGGATCAACGTGCAGCAATGCCGGATGCGGGCAGAACTGACGCATTGGGATCGCATCGCCCACACGCCAACGACGGCGGCCCATGCCCTGAATAATAAACACATCGTAGTTATCGATGTGCGGGCCTACGCCACCGCCGGGCACCGAGAAGGAGATCATCAGATCGTCCAGACGCCAGTCCGGCAGCACGCGGAACGGACGCACCAGTTCCGCCGACGGCGCGTGCCAGTGGTTGACGGCCTGGGCCAACAGCGACCAGCCGGTTTCGCCCAGTCCGTCGAAATCTTCGAACGGGCCATGGCTGGCGTCCCATTTACCGTCAGTCTGACGCACCAGGCGGCTGTCAACTTCCGGCTCCATTGCCAGGCCTGCCAGCTCATCTGGCGTGATCGTGTCAACAAAGTTTGGGAAGGCATTTTTCAACACAACGGGCTGTTTTTGCCAATATTTCTCTAAAAACTCGGGCCAGTTAAGGTTCAGTTGGTTAACCATACAATCACACCAGTAAAAGGATAAACGGCGTTGATTATCCGAGAAGTGGCCAGGGTCGACCTTGTTAAGGGTCAAGGGTTGGCGAAAAAATGAATCATCCCGCATTTTTTAAGGGGATTTAAGAAATCTTTAAGAACTGCAAGGTAAGATAATCCTTAAGCTAATGAACACGGAATACGTCACTATGGAGCACTCAACAATGACGAAGAAAATCCCCCTTGCCCTGCTGCTGCTTGCCCTCCCAGCCCTGCCCGCCTTCGCCCAGTCAGATTTGACCGGCTGTGCCGCGAAGAAGGCAGATATCCAACAGCAAATCGACTACGCCAAAGCGCATAACAACAGCTACCGCATTGCCGGGCTCGAAAAAGCGCTGTCAGAAGTGTCTGCCAATTGCACCGACGCGTCACTGCGTGCAGAACGTGAAGACGACGTGCGCAAAAAAGAGCAAAAGGTCGCTGAACGCGAGCAGGAGCTGACCGAGGCAAAAGCCACCGGACGCACGGATAAAATCCAGAAAAAGCAGGAAAAACTGGATGAGGCTGAACACGAATTGACCGACGCAAAAGCCGAACTGAATAAATAATGACACCGCCTACGGGCGGTTATCTTTTGGTTGTTATTCCATAAAAAATAAGTCATTTTTTCCTTTCCCATTTAATAATAAACAACCCCATCCTCAAGGGACATTCCCATTTATTATATAATCACGGTGCATTACCTATATTTAAATAGCTCACTGCCAGTCATTAAGATTAACCCTGCCTGGCAACGATGAACGCTTTCTGATTATCGCTTTGAGTGACTTCTCTATGATTTTTGTCGTGTAGAGATTACCGATTGCTCATTTAACAGAACGTGTTCAGCGCATTCATTCCAGGCAAGAGCACGCATGAGTAAGAGTAAAAGAATATTAAGAAACGCCGAGATAATGAGGATGCTCATTGTCCTGTCCTGCGCCGTGGCTCTGATATCGACGGTACTGAGTTGGTGGCAAATCTCGACGGTGTCGCAGCACTATAGTGCCGCGCGCGAACGCGCGGCGAAATTCAACACCATTAAACTGATGCTCAACACCAATCATCTGATGGGTAACGAGCGCGGCTACTCCAACGAATACTTGCTGGAAACAGCTCAGGACGAACTGCACGCGAAAACGGCATTGCGCATGGCGCGTGCCAAGACTGATGCTTCCATACAGCAGCTAAAAGCGATTCCGGTATTGTCCGAACGCGTGGCCGATGCCGAAGAGGGGTTAAGCATTGCCCGGCGTACGGTCGACGACGTGATAAAGGATTCGACGAAAACGCCCTCCGAAGTCTATCGCGCGATGAACGCCCTGTTGGATGCCACCGGCGCTTTTAATAAGCTCACCATCTCGGTCTCGATGAATTATGCCAGCAAAGATATTGCCGGCACCGGCTATTTTTATACCCTGCTTTCACTCGGCGAAATCAGAGATACCCTGGGCCGTATGGCGACCCCGTACCTCTACTCCCTGCGTTATAACACTCCGCTATCCAAAGAAGACATCACGGCCACCACCAAACGACAGGTACGTCTCAATGTACTGTGGTTATTGCTCGGCGGGTTAAAAGATAACCCGGCGTTGAGCGAAGATTTACAACGCGCTCGCGACGATTACCAGAACAAGACCGAATTCCTGATAAAGTCCGTCGACAGTCACATGACCTATAGCGGTCTGAAGCAGATTGATGTGGTGAATTTTTCGATTCAGTATCGTGAAGGCTTAAGCAACTTCCAGCTGCTGGAGCAAAAATATCTGGATAATTTAGGCAATTTTTTCCAGAACCAGACCGAACAGTCGTTCGATCGTTTGGTGGAAGTCATCGCCTCTCTGGTTGTCCTGCTGTGCACCATCATCACCATCTGTATCTTTATTAATTTGCGGGTGCTGAAACCGCTGCTGGCGTTGAATGAAACGATCCGCAATGTGATTGATGAAAATCTCAACAAAAAAGGGACCGACCATGACGATGCGGCGGAAATTCAGAATCTGTTCAAGTCCATTGATCTGCTAGACGTCGTCTTTAAGCAGCAGAAGGCCGAAACCAAAGTTCTGACCCGCAAGATGAACGAAGATCCGTTAACCGGGATTGGTAATCGACGCTTCTTCTATGAACAAATCGCCACACTTCCGCCACATATTTCAGAAGACGTCTCCCTCTGGCTGGTAATTATCGACGTCGACCACTTTAAGAGAATCAACGACACCTGGGGTCACCCGTTTGGTGACGAAGTGTTGATCGGCCTGGCGCGCACGCTCCAGAGCAACTGTCGTGCCAGTGACTTTGTTGCCCGTTTCGGCGGGGAAGAGTTCGCGTTGATGTTTAATGCCGGTTCAGACGCGCAGGCCCACTACGTGTTAACGCGTTGTCAGGAGAGTATCCGCGCGATGCGTTTTGTCGCCCCCGACGGCAATCAGGTTGGCATTACCGCCAGTTTCGGTGCCATTCTCGTCAATGATGCGTCAATTGAAACGCTGCTGGAAAAAGCCGATGCGGCGTTGTACCAGGCGAAATCGGCCGGACGCGATCGCATTTCGTGGGCGTAAGTCTGTTTTACCCCTGATAACTCAGCCCTGGAATCCCCTCTTCCAGGGCGACATCTTTCTCGCCGAGTCCCGAATTCTCCTCCCTTTGCCCCGCGCTTTGCACAGAACAAAAAAAACGGCTTCTCACAGGAGAAAGCCGTTACCAAAAGGGTAATTGAAAAGAAAAGCCAAACTATTTCTGTCGTTGAGCCACCGGAATACTGGCCGTTGCGGCTGCGGGTATAATCGCTTTTACGCTTTGCAGCGCAGGCGATGTCGGATGTGCAACTTTATCGCCATCCTGACCGAAGAAGTTCTTTAAGGTATCCGATGCGGTTTTTGTCAGGATCATGATTTCGATACGACGGTTCGCTTCATTCTTCGGGTGGGCTTTGTCGAGCAGCATCCGATCCGCCATGGCGTTGACCTGGAGAACTTTGTCATTCGGCATGCCTGCATTTTCCAGAATTTGCCTTGCCGCCAACGCACGATCGCCTGACAGATTCCAGTTACTGTAATGTCCGCCACGGTATTTCAGCGCATCGGTATGACCGGTGATAATCATGTTGTTATCCAGCGAATCGAACACCGGCGTCAACTGGGTCAGCAGCGTTTTAAAATAGGGGGAAATCCGGGTGCTACCCACCGGGTACATCTGACGATGCTTGTCATCTTTGATGAGCACACGCAGCCCCTGAGGCACAATCTCAATCTCGAGGTTCGCTTCCATCTTTGCCTTCTGGGCGATGTTATAGATGGTGGTCGCCAGTTCCCCTAATTCACGCGCATTCTTCTGCTTCAACAAAGCGGTGTTTTCAGTGCTTCTGATGGGCATGTTCAGCTGATGATTGATCGCCGTACGGGTGTGCGTATTGGTTTGCGCAATCCTGTTCGCCAGCGGCCCGTGCGCGCTCTGAGAATGGATCGGATGCATCGCCGTGGAGATGTTGTTGAGCGGCGTCATGCCACCGCCGTGAAAGATGGACTGGTTGTACAGCGCCGCCACAACCTGCGAGCGCTCTTTTTTACTGACGCTGCCGACAATCCACAGCGTCATAAACAGCGCCATCATCGCAAGGGTAAAGTCAGCAAAAGCGACTTTCCATGCACCGCCATGGTGGGCCGCATGGCCCTTTTTGACCTGTCGGCGGATGATGGTTTTGCCCGGCACCCGCTCCCGACGACCGGGTCTGTTTCTTACACTCATTCCTGCTCCAGCATTGCGTTAACCCAGGAGTCAAGATTAGAGAAGGTCGGCTTCGAAGCCAGATGCAGCAATTTACGACCGGCATCGACCGCCAGCAAGGTCGGTTTGCCCGCCGCCTGTGCTACCAGCACAGTACGCACACACTCCAGAAGTGAATGTTCTGCGCGCGCTTGCAGTTCCATGGCATTAGAAAGGGGATCCATGATGCAGTAACAGATGAAGACCCCAAGGAAGGTCCCGACCAGCGCCGCCGCTACTTTCAGACCAATCAGCGCAATCGAGCCATCGATGGACTGCATGGTGATGATGATCCCCAGAACCGCCGCACAGATACCAAAGCCAGGCATCGCTTCCGCCGTACGCTGCAGGGAGCGGGAAGGCGTCAGCAGGGATTCTTCTGCCGTTTCCAGTTCCTGATCGAGAATGCTTTCCAGCTCGTGGGCGTCAATTTTGCCCATCGCCATCAGGCGGAAGTTATCGGCAATAAACGTCACCAGACGCTGCTGCGTCAGAACCAGCGGGTATTTCTGGAAAATGGTACTTTCTGCTGGCTGTTCGATATGCTGATCGAGCGCACGCAGGCCACCGTTCTGCACGGTTTCCAGCAGTTCATACAGGCACAGCAACATCTGACGCTGGAACTCTGGTCCCATTTTCTTTTTGCTGATGACACCCATAATCTGGTGGAAAATTTCCTTCAGAACGTGCATTGGGTTACCAATGATCATCGCCCCTGCACCCGCACCAATAATGATGATCATTTCGGCAGGCTGCCAGATAGCCACCAGCTGTCCACCGGCTTCAAAATAACCGCCGAAGACACACACCAGTACTACAAGTAACCCCAATATTTTTTGCATGAAACCCTCAATTCTTGTTACTGACAGCGTTTATCGCTGCCTGTTATTCCTGATTAAAGTAAGCCTGAATCTTTTCCATGATCCGCTTATTCATCTGACAAACACGGGATTCCGTCACCCCTAATACCAGCGCTATCTCTTTAAGATTCATGCACTTTTGGTAGTACATGACCAATACCTGCCCTTCGACCTCCGTCAGCGTGGCTAACGCCTTGCTGAGCAAGTCTTGCGTGATGAACTGATCTTCGAGCCGTCGGCCCTGGAAGACATGCTCGTCTTGATCGGTGGACAGCAGTTCATCCAGGCTGGACATGGTTTCTGCATTTTCCAGCTGCAGATATTCCTGATACTCGTTGGCATCAATCCCGTGAGGAGCCAGCTCGCTCCATTCAGGTTCATGCCCTAACTGTTGGCGTAGAGTTCGAATCAAGTCTTTGATGCGATGGTATTTCTGCCGCAGTTGCCGCGGGCGCCAGTCGAGGCTGCGCAGCTCATCGAGGATCGCCCCGCGAATGCGCTGGCTGGCATAACCGGCAAAGTTTTCGTCCGGTACACCAAAACGGCGAATAGCGCTGAGTAAACCCATCAGCGCTATCTGCTCCATATCTTGTCGATCAATGATGTGACTGCATTGATGCGACAACTGGCGAACGATTTTGCGCACCAGAGGAAGCCAGCCCATAAGGTGCTTATTCTCTTCCTGTGGTGTCATCTGGAGCGTTACCTGGAACGCCTGCCCTTCATACTCTTGCTGCATCGTATACTTTCACGTTTCTCTACGGCCTGCGGTTACTGGAACACTGCTTTCGTCACCAGGACATCGCAGAATGGCTGTTCCATATGGCGTTTTTGCAATTCGCTTTTCAGCGCCTTCGCCAGCAAATCGCGAATCTCCGGGACCTTCATGTACTGAATATCATCAAAACTTTTCTGCGATAACGTGCTGACGATAATGCTCTGATACAGCGATTCGTCGTCGCGGACGGTGTTCTGCTTATCTTTGTCACTGACGGCCAGCGCCAATTCCATCAGCACATAGTGGTGAGCACCGCTGCTGTCGCTGAGGGTCACGACCGTTTCCGGCAGGGAAATGAACGTCAGGTTCGCCGGATTAACGGGCGCTTGTGCCTGGGCTTTGCCAGACGTCATGTGGCCTAATTTTCCCGATTTCACGAGATAATAGCCCGCACCACCGCCCAAAAGGACGACAAGGCAGGCGCTGATAAGGCTGGCGGCAATAATCTTTTTCATTGTTTTATTTAAACTTTAAGCAGAACGTTTTCGTTCTGGGTCATTTCGGGAGCATCGTCGAAATCGTTGGATGACAGAATGGTGACCTCTTCATCCTGACGCTGCTGGTGTTGCTGCTGAGACTGTCCGTCAGGCGAAACCTGGACGTTCACCTGCATGAAGTTTTGCTGGACCAGATGCTGACGCAGATGATCGGAGAACTGTTGCAGGGTCTTCATGACGTCGGCCTGGCTCGCGCCAATGTGCACATTCAGGTTCTGGTTGGCGTCGAGATGCACGACGATTTCCAGTTTGCCCATCGACGGCGGGTCGAGACGAATGGTGGACACCTGCTGCTGGTTATCCAACTGGAACTGGATCCTGTCCTTGAGCATGTTATTCAGCTTCTCGCCCAGGTCGTCCATCGAGGTATGGGTGACCGGCGTCGCCAGCACGGGCAGCGATGAATCCGTTCCACTCACTGGACGTGAAGTCAGATCGCTCAATGCAGCAATCGTCGTCAGCGGCGTTTCGTCTGGCTGACGGCTGACGTTCACGGCATGTGCGGGTGCAGCGGTTTTCAGCACGGTATGCAGATTTTCATGCAGCGTGGGCCTGTTGGCGGTTTCTGTCGCTGTCGGGCGTTGAGTGCTACCGATGCTATGCAGGTTCTGCGCGGCAAGTTTTGCGAGCTTCGCTTGCTGGGCTGCGGTGCCTTGCGACGCTTGATCACTGTTTTTACTCAGTAGCGCCTGTAATGCCTGCGGCAACACCGGCTCCGATGCGCCTGCGTCATCTGCTTCGCTTTTCGCGGACATCATCCCCATCAGCTTCACCAGGGAACGCGCATCCGCGCCCGCAAGCGCGGTGGTTTTCAGCAGTGCAGTGCCGGTAACTGGGGCATCAGCCTCTTTCGTTGCAGCCGGTGGGGTTAACAAGGCCGCCATCAACGCACTGAGATCCTGAGGGATGGCATCATCCTTCTGACGCTCTTCTTTCGCGGGCTGCGTGCGGTGTCGGGACACCACGCCAGATGCCGTGTTATCGAGAGAAAAATCCCCCGAGGCATCGTTCTGTGGCTGAACCGCGGTCGAAGACTCCGGTTTTTCCAACAGTGCAGAGACTGCCGCTTGTACTGAATTCATTCCTGCTCCGTGAATAAATTGACCATCGAATAAGCCAGCATCCCTTCTTTATTCGTTTGATGCTCTGACATACGTTTTTTCAGTAGCGAGACACGCGTTTCCCGGCGCTCAATGAGGCTACCGAAGGCGTCATGCAGCATTTTTTTGGTCTGTTGCAACTGAAGCGCAGAACTTTCCTGCGCTTCGTATTCGGCAAATACCGCCATAACCTGCTGATGTAGTCCTGGCATGCGACGCCAGCGCTGCTGATCGAGCGCGACGTTCATCTCATCAATTAAAGCCCGCAGCTGACTGCGTAATGCTTCACTGGACATCACCGCTACCCCAGCTTCTTCGCCAGACCTTCCCAACCTTCATGCAGGTTGCGCAGGATCTGCACCACCTCGTCCACTTTCTCGATGCTCAATTCGCTGCTGGCTTCGTACAGGCGGTAGACGCAGTGGTCGTATAAACGGGCCAGATTCTGTACCAGCTCCCCACCGGTTTCGAACTCCAGTGAACTGGTCAATGCATTGAGAATGTCGATGCATTTATTGATGCTTTGCGCTTTTCGCTCGAAACGTTTGCCTTCAATGTGGCTCTTCGCACGTTCCAGCTCATCGAGTAAGCCGGAGTACAACACCAGCACCAAATCGAGGGGTGATGCGGAGGCCGTTTTTGACGCCAAATCCATCTCTTTGTATTGCGAATACCCGTCTTGGGAGCCGTACATAATCTTTTTACCTTTTGTTCAATGCAGGCTTAGCCGAACGCCGCCATGCTCATTTTCATGCTGTACACTTCAATCATGGTATTGGTGTACTCGGACAGATAGCGTTCGTAATCCTGATCGTAAGTCTGTTTCAGATCTGCCGTCTGGGTGTCGATTTTGTCCTGCTTGTCATCGAGCGACTGCTGACGGCTGGTGATGATGCCGTCACTGGAGTTGGTGTAGGTATCCATCAGGTCATCGAACTGGGCGATCATCCCATCGTCGCCAACAAAGATATTGGTCAGCCCTTCCGGATCTTCTTTCATCGCTTCATCGAAGGTTGTGCTGTCAATGGTCAGGTGGCCGTTGGAATCGAGCGTAATGCCGTAATCGACGATCGATTTGCCGTCGTATTCGGCGTGCACAATCTGGTTCATCTGATTGCTGAGCGACTTCATGCCGGCATCACCGGCAAATACGCCACCGGAAGAACCGCCGGAACCGACGTCGGTCAAGTCATCGATGGTATCGACCAGGGTGTTGTAGGAATCGACAAATATCTGCACCTGCGCCTGTGACGCTGACGTATCCTGAGCCACTTTAATGGTGACCGGCTCATCGGTGGTGACTTCCGAGAAGGTCATGCTGACGCCAGGGATCACATCATCGAAGGTGTTGGTGCTGCTGCTGATCTGCGGGCCATCGGCAGTACCAAGATGGATGACCGCATCCTGCGCCGAACTCAGCGTCTGACCGGTGGTGTCGACCGCCGTCTGCAGATCGCTGTTGCCGGAAACGGATACGGAGAACGCACTGGCTTCACCACTCTGATCGGACGAGAGCATGATGGTGTTGCCACTATCCGTTTTCATCAGTGTGGCGGTGACACCCGGATTTTCATCGGAGTCATTAATGGCATCCACCAGCTCATTGCCGTCCAGATAACCGTCACCATCACCGTCGGCTGACGCCAAATCAATGTCCATTGCGGTATCACCCATCGTCAGGGTCACTGTGCCCTGAGCCGGAATGGTGTCATCCGCCATCGCGAAGGAGTCCTGCTGCGTTTGCGCCAACTGCGTCACGTAGAAAGAGTAAGTGCCCGGCTGCGCTTCAGAGTTCGCTGAGGCGGTTACGGATTCATCGCTCGGGGTTGCGGTATTGACCACAACACCGTTCTCGGCGCTATTCAGGCCGTCAACGGCCGTCTCAAAATCGCTGATCGAGGTTGAGAGCGCATCCAGACCGGCGTTTTCCGCATCGACATCTGCTTGCTGCTTCTGGACCTGACTTGCCTGAGTCGCGACGTCGGCATAGGCCACTTCTTTCGCAATGGTTCTTGGGTTAATCATGATGACTCCGTGGGTGATTTCATATTAAAGCAATATCCGTGCCAATTTTTTTATCTTTATTTTTCAGACGGGTACTACATAAAGGAAAGAGGACTTCCGTCCAGAGGAAGGGCCTGGAAGCCTTCCATGGTCGAAAAAAAACACCGCCGCTGGCGGTGTTTTTTAATTGACGTTAACTCGCCATGTAAGCCTCGAGGGAGGATTACTGCAGCAGGCTACCGACCATGCTGCTGGTGCTGTTAGCCTGCTTCAGCATGGTGATACCGGTCTGCATCAGAACCTGCTGCTTGGTCATGTTAGACGCTTCAGTTGCGTAGTCGGTATCCATGATGTTACCAATTGCCACGTCAGTGTTGTCTTTCATGTTGGTCAGGTTAGCTGCGGTGTCGTTCAGACGGTTGATGGACGCACCCAGGCTAGACTGGATGTTGCTGATGTCATCCATTGCAGTAGAGATGTTGTCCATTGCTGCGTGTGCATCACCAGAAGCGGTCAGCTCAGCGCCACCGGAAACAGAGTTGTCAGTCTGATCAGCGGTGAAAGAGGTGCTTACTTTGCCCAGATCAGTAACCAGCTGGCCCAGCTGAGCAGAGATATCCACGGTGATGGTGTCAGAAGATTCAGCACCGACCTGGAAGGACACTGCGCTCTGGAACAGACCGTCTTCACCGGTGTTGCTGTTGGTACCGGAAGTGCCGAACAGGTTGGTGCCACCGTAGGTGGTGTTCTGCAGCATGTCGGACATCTGCGCACCCAGTTCGTCGTATTCGTCCTGCATTGCCTGCAGATCGTCATCGTTGTACGTTCCGTTCGCTGCCTGAGTAGACAGGTCGTTCATACGACCCAGAACGTCGGTCATTTCATCGAACATGCCATCAGCAGTCTGCAGCATAGCGGTTGCATCGCTGATGTTACGCTGTGCTACTGCATCACCGTCAGACTGAGTCTGCAGACGGGTTGCAATCTGCTTGCCCGCAGCATCATCTGCAGAAGAGTTGATGCGGTTACCGGTAGCCAGACGCTCCATGGAAGTTGCCAGGGAAGCGTTAGATTTGTTGATTGCGTTAACTGCAGCCATTGAGGCAACGTTAGTATTGATAGATAACATGGTAATGCTCCTTGTTGAAAATCATTTAATCTCGTTTTGGTACTTTTGAAATGCGGCAAGAGTTTTGGAAACTTAACGAAGTTTTTTATTAAATTAACAACTCACTGTTTTATAAAGAAAACTAATTACATTTATTATTCAAGAATAGCGCCACCTTGTATTTATCCGTCTTCACAACGGCATAATCAGTTGAAATAGTCAGCGTTATTTATTTTTAAACAGGACTCTGACGTTAAATATCAGGATGACGGTTAACCGGCTGACGAAAATAATGGATAATAAATGTCCAGCATTGCCGGGGATCGTTCTCTGGCTGCGTAATAGATGTGTGAATTATTCTTCTGTGATGCCAACGTTATCTTCATTATTCCGACTTAGCGCGAAGAGCCTGCTGCTTGCCGCAGCGTTAATCCCCGCGACGACGCTGGGTGCGAAAACATCGACGCACACCACAAGACGATCTCGCAGCCATAAACATGTGGTTCATCATCATCACCCTGCCCCGGTAGATACCCTGAGCTATGCCGCGCGTTTACGGATGTTGAACCGGGCCAGACTGCTGAATCACTACCGGGCAGAGCATAAAAAAGCCTCGCCGAAGGAAATCGCCGCGTTGGCGACCTCCACCCGCGCCCAACGGGCCGAGAACCGTCGGCAGGTAAAAGCCCATCCGGAATGGTTCCGTGGTCCATGGAAACTGGGCGATAGCCGTTGGAATGCGGTGGAGGAGCATGAAGGGTTTCTCAGCCACGACCATCTACATAATATGACCGAAGTGGCCATACACCGGATGGAAGTCCAGCTAGGCAAACCGTATGTCTGGGGCGGGACGACGCCGGAGACCGGCTTCGATTGCAGCGGCCTGGTGTTCTATGCCTATAACAAAGTGCTGACAGACAAACTGCCCCGCACGGCTAACCAGATGTACCACTATCGGCGGGCGATAAAAATTGCCGGGGATGATTTACGTCGAGGGGATTTGCTGTTCTTCCATGTGCACAGCCACGGGGAATATGCCGATCATATGGGGGTCTATCTCGGTCACGGTCAGTTCATTCAGTCGCCGCGCACCGGCGAGGCCGTGCAGGTGAGTCAGTTGCAGGACGCCTTCTGGCAGCAACATTTCCTGGGCGCCAGACGTATTCTGACCAATAACACTGTGCTCTAAAGATTCAGTACCAGCAGAATAACGACCAGCAAGGCGGCGAACAGGCTGACCAGCACCGCCGCCAGCAACCCTGCCGAAGCTTGCTCCGGCGAATCGTCGGCAGAGGGAGGAAACGGATGCCAGCCAGGCCCGTTCCTTTCATCAAACTGATTATCAATGCGGGGGTAATCTCCCGCCTCCTCTGGCGCGTCCCTTCCCTGCTGTTTGTCTCGTTTATGCCACCAGAAGGCTCTCCCTTGAACGCTCTCGGCTGGGGCTTCCGCCTGATGCCGCTGCTCTGCGGGTAAATTCGCTGGCAGAGGCTGATCATCCGAGACTCGTTTGAGCAATCTTTGGGTCAGAGACAGCAGTGACATGCCCGGTTTTTCTTCGGTGGTTTGCCTGGAGGTTGAGGATGCGTGGCCGTTATTCTCAGCCTGGGGTCGCGCCTTGCCGTCCGCATACTGAAAACGGGCAGACATGATTTCGCGTTCTTCATCTGCCACCAGGGCCGCCATTAAACGGACTGGCGATTCGAATAACCGCCCCATGACCGGCAATGACGTTTTCACCCGATCTTCAGCAACCTCTTCGGGTAAGGGAACCGCTATCTCTGGCGTATTTTTGCGCAGGTTAGCGATGGGTTTCTGCGGCCTCAGGACCGGAACCTCCGGCCTTGTCGCCTGTGGGGCGGCATTTTCGTCCGGGGAATCGGGCGAAACAGGCAACGGTTCGGGGGTCCCTTTTTGAGGAGGGATAGACGCCTCAGTCGGCTGGGTCAGTGGCAGTAACGGGGAAAGGATCTCTTGTCGTTGCCCCTCATCTTCACTCTCAAGATAGGCCAGCGCGGCACTCAAAATCTCTTTTTTGACCAGCGGGGGGCTGGCTGGCCGCTGCGCAGGCGTTGGGACCGAAGGGGCAGAAGAGGGATCCTCCCCTCCTGCCTGCGCGCTTTCCGTCTGCACACTGTCCATCATCTCGCCCAGTGCCTGTGGCACCGCCGTGGTCAGATTGTGTAAGCCGGAGCGCAGCAACCCGGTTAACTCAGTGAACCAAGGATTTTAAGTTCAAGCTCATCCGGCACTTCGTTGTAAGAAAGCACCTGCAATCCTGGGGCAAACAGCCGCGCATAGCGGGCCAGAAGCGGACGCAGGATCGGCGCCACCAGCAGCACAGGGTTACGCCCGGCCGCTTTCATCTGCTCTTTAATCTGCGGCATGTTGCTCTGGAACTGGCTGAGCATATTGGGATCGACAGAAACGCTATCCAGTGCCACTTTTCCTCCCTGTTGAGCCTGGTTCACCACGCTGGTCAGCAGGTTCTCCAGCTCATTATTCAGGGTGTAGACTGCCAGTTCTTTGTCGCGTTGCAGATCGGACGTTATGCTGCGGCGTAGCGCCAGACGCACATCCGAGGCCAATAACAGCGGCTCTTTCGTCACCGCACTGCTGGCGACCAGCACCGTGGCAATCGTGACGATATCCCGGAGCGAAACACCTTCCGTCAGCAGCAGTCGATACACCTTCAACAGCTGACTGTAGTTCAGGGCGGCATTCAGATCCTCTGCCAGTCGCGGCGCCATCGTCGTGAGACGGTTATGCAACAGCGTAATATCGTCATAGTTGAACAGATCCGGAATAAAGTTACGCACCACTTTATTGACGTGGGTGGCAATGATACTGGCACTGTCCACCACCTGATAGCCGAGGTTCAGGGCCTTGGCTTTTTGTTCATTCTGGATCCAGGTGACAGGCATGCCGTACGCCGGGTCATTCCCCAACGCGCCCTCAATTTCGCCATAGACTTCACTGGATGGTAACGCCATCAGCTTGTTCGAGGGAATATTCCCCTCTTCCGCCATAATCCCGTTGATAAAGATCGCATACTCCGTTGGCTTCAGGCGGAAGTTTTCCCGCACCCGAATTTCAGGGAGCAGCACGCCATTACTGTCAGATATCACTTGTCGAACCCCACGGATACGCTGGGTCAACGGGTTGCCTTTCTCTTTATCAATCAGCGATACCAATTTGTAACCCAGGCTGAGGCTGATCGGTTCAATAAGCGGAATGGTTTGCCAGCTAACCTGTTGCTCTGCCGTTTCGGTGATGGTCTTGGTCAGCGTCTCGAGACTCTGCGTATCCTCTTCCGCTTCCTGCGGACGTTTGCTCATGCGCCATGCGCCAAAGGCCAGCAGTCCCGTGAACATCAGGAATGGCAGATGCGGCATGCCCGGCACGATGGCCATGATGAACATGATGCCTGCCGCGGTGTACAACACCGATGGCGTTGCCAACAACTGCTTACGCACTTCGCTGGCAATATCCCCGGCATCGCTGACACGCGTCACGATGATCGCGGCGGCAGTCGACAGCAGCAGCGATGGGATCTGGGCGACGAGGCCGTCACCAATGGTCATCAGCACGTATTGCTGGAAGGCGGCTTCGGCCGTGAGATCGTATTTGAAAATACCGATACAGGTCCCGCCGATCAGGTTAATCGCCAGGATCAGCATCCCGGCGATCGCATCCCCGCGCACAAACTTTGAGGCACCGTCCATCGCACCGTAGAAGTCCGCTTCACTGGCGACTTCTTTACGACGCGTCTGGGCCTGAGTCTGATTGATGAGTCCGGCGTTCAGATCGGCGTCAATCGCCATCTGTTTACCTGGCATCGCATCAAGGGTAAAGCGCGCCGAGACCTCGGAAATACGCTCGGCCCCTTTCGTGACCACGATAAAGTTGATGATCATCAGTATGACAAACACCACAAAACCGACGACGAAGTTACCGCCGATGACCACCTGGCCGAAGGACTCGATAACCTTACCGGCGGCCCCTGGCCCTTCATGGCCAAACAGCATGACCACACGGGTGGAGGCCACGTTCAGCGACAGGCGTAATAACGTGGTCACCAGCAACACGGTCGGGAACAGGCTGAATTCCAGTGGACGCTTGGCGGAAATCGCGACCAGCAACACCATGACCGCAAGGACGATGTTGAAGGTGAACAGAACATCCAGCAATACCGGCGGCAGTGGCAGGATAATCATCGCCAGGATCGAGAGCAATACCAGAGGTATCGCCAGCTGTCCTTTGCTTAAGTAGGTTAGTAATTGCTTACTTTTAGTCGTCATCCGTTTTCAAAACCTCTTTAGGGATGGAGATATAGCGATTGAGCTGCGGACGCTGCTGCGAACCTGAACGCCAGTTCTTTAACTGCAGGACATAGGTCAAAACGTGGGCGATGGCGCGATAGAGCTGTGAAGGTATTTGCTGATTCACCTGAGTGGTGTAATAGACCGAACGGGCCAGTCGCGGAAACTCCACGATTTCAATGTTATGTTCGCCCGCGACCTGGCGAATAAACAGCGCCACTTCTTCGGTCCCTTTGGCGACCACGAACGGGGCCTGAGCGCGATCCTGATCGTACTTTAACGCCACGGCGAAGTGCGTCGGGTTGGTAATGACCACATCGGCATTGGGGACGACTTTGCGGATCTGCCCCATCGCCATTTGGCGCTGTAAGCGGCGAATTCGGGCTTTAACCTCAGGCTTACCTTCCTGATTTTTATGTTCTTCTTTCACTTCCTGTTTGGTCATCTTCATTTTGTTAGTGAACATTTTCTTCGCCAACGGAACGTCGACGAGGGCGAAGAACACAAACAGGATCACGAAGTTGAGCATGATGCTGTGGTACATCGACAGGCCATGGCTAACGGCGCGCTGGAAGGACATATCCTGCAAGCGCAGGAAGGCCATAAAATTGTTGCGCACGCTCAGCCAAATCAGCAGCAGGACCACCAACGCTTTCAGCACCATTTTCCCGGTTTCAACCAGATGCTCGGCAGAGAAAAAACGACCGATGCCGGTAATAGGGTTAATTTTGCCAAAATCGGGCAGCAGCTTTTGCGGCATAAGCACAAATCCGCCAGGCACTAATGACGCCAGGATCGCAGCGGCCGGGATCGGGATAAGCGTCACGCTGAACTTGAGCATGATAAGCAGGTTATGCTTTAGAAATTGCGCAATGATCCCAGGTTCGTTGATGTGCGTCCCATACTGGTGGATGGTAATAAAACACTCGCGAATATAACTGGCGTACAACGGAAACGAGTTGCTGACCACGATGAACGACACCAACAGTACGGAGGCCAACCCCATATCTTTCGAACGCGCAATCTGCCCATCTTGACGGGCCTTACGCAGTTTTTGTGCCGAGGGTTTCTCTGACTTTTCTTCGGTGCTGCTTTCAGCCATGGGCGACCTTCAGCTTGTCGAGTTGATGCAGGACGGCGTTCACCAACTGCAAATAGTGATCCGGCACGCTGTACATCAAGGCGGCAAAACAAACCAGTCCCGCCAGCATGTTGATAGGAAAACCGAGTGAATAGAGATTCAGCGAGGGAGAGATGCGGTTCAGCAGGCCGAAACACATCTGCACCACCAGCATGACAAAGGTGGTGGGTAACGCCAGTAACATCGCTGACGACAACACCCACGTGAACGCCATGGCAACCGACATCAAGGATTGAGGTGTCAGCGCATTGCCAATTGGCCAGTAGGTGAACCCTTTATACAAAATGCTGACCAGCAGCAGATGCCCATCCATGATGAAGAACAGCAGGATGGCGAAAATATTGATGAACTCACCCAGAACCGCGACATTGGCGCCGCTGCTGGGATCATTCATGGTGGCCATGCTCATCCCCATGTTAAAGGAGAGGATCTGCCCGGCCATTTGTAAAATCTCAAACACCAACTGCAACATCAGGCCAAACAGCATGCCCCAGATGAACTGTTCCAGCGTCAACAGCACGGTAGTGACCAGTTGATCGGGGACAGGATGCGGGATCATGGGGGTGATGATCAGCGTCAGCGCGCCGGACAACATAATCCTCACGCGGATGGTGAATGCGTGGTTATTGAAGACAGGGCTGAACTGGAAGAAAGTCATGATACGGACGAACGGAAACCACATCCCCAGAATCAGGTTGGTGAGCTGAACGATGTCGGTGTGTTCCATCTTAATGCACCAGCACTGCCGCCTGAGTGAACAAATGCACACAAAGATCGTCGAGGGTGGTAATCATCCACTTACCGGTCACGCCCAGTACCACCAGGGTAACAATCAGGCGCGGTAGAAAGCTGAGCGTCTGTTCATTGATTTGGGTGACGGCCTGGAAAATACTGACGCACAGGCCGACCAACAAGCTGGGAACCACCAGTACACAGACCAGCATGATAACCACTTTGATTCCGCTGCCGACAATATCCGCCGCTACATCTACCGTTAACATGATGCCATTCCCATGGTTATCCCAGCCCAAGGCCGCGGATGCTGGAGGTGAGCGTGCCGACGGTTAACGACCAGCCGTCGATCAACACGAACACCATCAACTTAAAGGGCAGTGAAACGATCAGCGGGGAGAGCATCATCATCCCCATCGCCATCAGCACGCTGGCAACAATCAGGTCAATCACCAGGAACGGGATGTAGATCATGAAGCCTATCTGGAAAGCGGTTTTCAGCTCACTCAACACATAAGCCGGAATCACAATCGTCAGATCTTGCGCCGCAGGATCCCCTTTGACACCCGCAATGGTCATGATCTGCGCCATCGCCTTTTTATCGGTTCGGGCGAGCAGGAAACGTTTTAACGGCTTCGCGCCGGTTGCCAGCGCTTCAGAGAGCGTTATCTGGTCGTTTTCAAACGGCACGACGGCATGGTCGTAAATATTGATCCCAATCGGGCGCATCACCAGCATGGTCAATGACAACGCAATACCAATCAGAATGCGGTTTGGCGGGGATTGCTGTAATCCCATCGCTTGTCTTAGCAGGGAGAGCACAATGATAAAACGCGTAAAGCAGGTCATCATCAACACCAGCGTCGGCAATAAGCCCACCAGTGTCATCAGGATAAGCACCTGCAGTTTTACGCTGTATTCCTGGGTATCACCGTGGTTTACGACGCTCAACAATGAAATATCTCCTCCCTGCGCAAAGGCATGGGAAGAGATAAACATCAGAGCGAGTCCTGCCAGACAGGCAATGAGAGAGCGGGATTTCATGGCTTCAGGTCGTTGATTTCGCGAGAATTGAATTCCAGAACGCGCAGACCATACTTTTCGTTCACCACCACCACTTCCGCTTTACCCAGCAGAATGTTGTTGACCTTGATATCCAGCGGTTCGCCCGCCAGTTTATCCAGCTCAATCACGGTGTCGTCATCCATGTTCAAGAGGTCCGCCAGCATCACTTCGACAGAAGAGACTTCGAGCGTCAGCGTCACTGGGATGCGCTTGAGCAGAGACATTGAATTCTTCTGCTTGGCATCTGCCACCGGCGCTGGGTTGCTTACGGCTTCAGCGGTAGCATCGTTGGTGTTGAGTTCAAAACCTTGTTCGAGTAAATCTTCATGCTCATTCATAGCTATTCTCTGACTTTGTTCCGCTAATATCCGACAGATAGAGTTTGTTTTTGTCCTCTACGAGGAGGGCGCTGAACAGCTCAGCCTTACCAATGTTCACCGAATAGCGCTCAGGCAGACCGATCGGCAGAATATCGCCAGGCTTGATGGTGGCCAGTTCAGCGACATTAAGCGAGATCTCAGCAATTTTTACCGTCAGGGTTAAGGGCAGCGTGTGGATAATCTCGCTCACCACAGCCTGCTTTTTCTCGTTGCGCGCGCGGGTATCCAGCTGCTCGCTGGAGTTACGAATATCCTGCTGACGTAACGCATTCAGGACGAAATCCGTATGGGCATCGTCAAGGAAGATGTAAAAGCAATTCCCTTCTACACCCTCCAGCGTAAAGGTGATTTTGTAGGTCCACTGCGTCTGCACACCCATATTATCTGGGGCAATGGAGAGGGCTAATCCTGAACTGTCTTTATCAAAAATCATCTCAAGGAGATCGCTCGCCAGACGATTTTTTAGCCGGATTTCTGTTTTGGTCGGAAGCTCATTTTCATCTGATGATTCAGATTCAATATTCTCCTCAAGCCCATAGAAATTACCCAGCAAGGTCAGCAGTAAAGGCCTGTCAATATCAAACGCAAGCTGCCCGACGTCGGAAGTAAAGAGTTCAGCCGTTTTATTGCTGACATCCATTTCACAATCAATGCGCTTCAGTGAGATATAAGAACGATGCTTTTTGAGGAAATAGTTGTTCAGTCGTGAATCGAGCGTATCAAATTTGCTGACAAAAATAGTCTGCAAACGGTGGTAAGGACGACCAAGACGGTTGCCTTCCAGTTTAAAGATGCCCGGTGTTTGACTGTACTTTAACATTGTACGCGTTCTCTGCATTTTTCTCTGTTTAGCCCATTATCGGCATCAGCTTGCTGATGAAAACAATATGCTTTCTTCAATAATAGAAAGGTGAATAGAGCCGCCGCGTCAACGGATAGTGGCACATAAAAAAACAGGACAGGCATTTAACCGCACACGTCTTAAAGTCGCAATGGCATTTTATTATTAATACATAAAATGAACGATTAATATGTTTGTTTATCGTTGCGGCAAACCCGCCACTGACCAACCCAACACACTGTTTAGAAAGGATAATATTTTTTTGATGCATTAATGTAATCTTTGCCAACGGCACAATGTTAGTATCCACCCTCATTTTTACCACGCTATATCACCCGACTATTGTCGCTGTACTCACGCTAATAAGAGAGGCATTTATGCTAGATATTATTGCCACTGACAATCGTACTCTGAACGTACTGACACTTGCAAAAAAAGTGGCAGCTTTCAACGTTCCCGTATTGATTCAGGGAGAGACAGGCACAGGGAAAGAATGCATTGCCAAATATATTCATACTAACGCCTTTGCGGAATGTCAGGATGCGCCGTACATCGGAGTGAACTGTGCTGCCATTCCAGAAAACATGTTGGAATCGACATTATTTGGTTATGAAAAAGGTGCTTTCACGGGGGCAATTAATACCGTAGCCGGCAAGTTTGAATTAGCCAATAAAGGGACGTTATTACTCGATGAAATTGGTGAACTGCCCCTCACATTGCAGGCAAAATTGCTGCGTGTGTTACAGGAAAATAAAGTTGAGCGTCTGGGCGGTCATCGCCAGGTCAACCTTAATTTTCGCCTGATTGCCTGCACCAATAAAAACCTCGAAGCCGAAGTCGCGGCGGGTCGTTTCCGTGAAGATTTATTCTACCGTCTGAATGTGGTGCATATTGACGTGCCGCCCCTGCGTGAACGCCGGGAAGACATTATCCCGCTGGCGACCCACTTCATTCAGAAATATACCTCGATGCTCGGCCGAAACGTGAAGCTGTCTGAATCGGCGAAACGTTCCCTCGCCACTCACCAGTGGCCAGGCAATGTCCGTGAACTGGAAAATGCCATTCAGCGCGGCATGATCATGAATCGCGACGGCGTGGTGTATCCCGATATGTTGGGCATCCCGCAAACGGCGCCGGTCAGTCACGCCGAACCTACGCTGTCCGAAACGTCGGTCATCACCTCTTCCGCCGCGAGCAACGTGGCCGCCAGCCAAGGCGATCTGCGTCTGCATGGTCGCTTCGCCCAGTACGAATACATCGCCGATCTGATGCGTAAGTACCAGGGGAATAAATCCAAAATCGCCGATTTGCTGGGTATTACCCCGCGAGCGCTGCGCTACCGTCTGGCTTCCATGCGGAAATACGGAATCGAAATTTTCTCTTAAGTTACACATTCACCTACAAGGATTGTTTTTTAAGGCATGCCATGAATACGTTAACGATTACTCCAGGAAGCACCATGCAGTCACAGATGCTGCAAGACATGACGCAAATGAGGGCGGTAGCGGAGGCTCCCGTCCTTCCTGCATCCAACGTCAGCCTCAGCGAAGGTGCTTCTTCTGTCGCCACACCGTCTTTCGGTCACATCATGAGCGCCTCGCTGCATCGCGTTGACAGCTATGAACAGACTGCACAGGCACGTCAGACCGCCATTGATATGGGAAAAAGTGACGATCTTGCCGGGGCGATGATTGCCAGCCAGCAGGCATCGTTGTCGTTTTCCGCCCTTGTCCAGGTGCGCAATAAAGTCGCCTCTGGCATTAACGACCTGATGAGTATGTCCATTTAATCGCCATGAATCAGAATCTCCTCGAAAAAGCGCGTCAATGGCTGGCTGTTGTGATGGCTAAGCTGGACGGCAAAAAGCGTATCGCTCTGTTTGCCGCCGCTGCGATAGCCGCAACGGCCATTATTTCTGCCATTCTCCTTGGTGGAAACTACGGGTATGTCGCCCTCTACGGTAGTCAACAGAATATCCCCGTCTCCGACGTTATCTCGGTGCTGGATGAGAGCAAAGCAACCTACCGAATCGATCCCAGCAGTGGACAGATCCTCGTGCCTGAGGATGCGTTATCCCAGATTCGCATGACGCTGGCCGCCAAAGGCGTTCAGGCTATCTCGCCTGAAGGCTACAAGCTGATGGATAAGGATGAAGTGCTCGGTGCCAGCCAGTTTGTGCAGAACATCCGCTACAAACGCAGTCTCGAAGGCGAAATGGCCAAGAGCATCATGTCCCTGGACGCGGTGAAAACGGCGCGTGTTCATTTGGCGCTGAACGAAGACAGCTCTTTTGTCGTCAGTGAACAAGCTAAAAATAGCGCCTCGGTCGTCGTTCGTCTGAATTATGGCAATTCGCTGAGTCTGGATCAGGTCAATGCCATTATTCACCTTGTCTCCGGCAGCGTACCCGCCCTGCTCCCCTCTCAGGTCAGTGTGATTGACCAGACTGGCGCCCTGCTGTCCGATGGCGTGAGCGATGGCGAAGGCTCTCGTGCCGTCACCCGCAAAAACGACCAGGTCGTGAAAGATATTCAGACCAAGACACGTGCGAGCATTGAAAACCTGCTCACCTCACTGGTGGGTAAAGGCAATTTCCGTGTCAGCGTGATGCCGCAGGTTGATCTCAGCACCATTGAAGAGACCCAGGAAAATTACGGCGACACGCCGAAAGTCAGCCGTGAAGAGAAAGCGGAAGACAAGAATACCGATCAACTGGCTATCGGCATTCCAGGCTCCCTGAGCAACCGTCCACCGGTGGCGACCAATCCCCAGCAACAAGGGAATCGCCAGCCTGCCCAGCTGTCACAGCACACGGAAAATAAGAGTGATTACGCTTACGACCGTAATGTGAAGCATATCAAGCATCCCGGCTTTGTCGTCACCCGTCTTAACGTGGCAGTGGTCCTGAACCGAAACGCGACCTTCGTTAAAAACTGGCACGCGCCTCAGATTCAGCAGGTGACAACCATGCTGAATACCGCGGCCGGAATTGACAACCAGCGTGGCGACACCCTGACGCTGGAGATGATGAGTTTCGTTCCACCTTCTGAAAGTGATTATCCGAAGCTGCCATGGTGGCAGGACAGTGACATTCTTGGCTGGGCCAAGCTCGCAGGCTCCGTTCTGTTAGCGCTGATCATTCTGCTGTTCTTCGTGCGTCCAACCATGAAACGCATGAACGCCGCACGCGACGAGCGTAAAGCGCTGGCCGCCGCAGAAGCGACGAATCAGGCACTGCGCCTTGACGCGAAAGCAGACACTCAGGCTGCAACCGACACGGTGCGTGAATTCGAACTGCCCACCCTGCCAGTGGATGAGCCTCTCCCATCGCCAAGCTCTGGGCTTGAAGCGAAACTGGAATACCTGCAGAAACTGGCGATTGAAGATACCGATCGCGTAGCGGAAGTCATCAGACAGTGGATTACAAGTAATGAGCGAATTGAAAACAAGTAAAAACAACCTGTTAGAGCAATCTGCAATCTTGTTACTCTGCCTGGGTGAAGAAGCCGCTGCGACAGTAATGAGTAAGCTGACCCGTGAAGAGGTGGTACGCCTGAGCGAACACATGGCGCGTCTTTCCGGGGTGAAAATCACGCAGGCGCGTCGGGTCATCAATAACTTCTTTGATGAGTTCAGCGAACAGAGTGGCATCAATGGCGCATCACGCGCCATGTTGCAGGGGATCCTGAACAAGGCGCTCGGCAGCGAGATCGCCAGCGGTGTCATCAATGGCATTTACGGGGATGAAATTCGTTCCCGCATGGCGCGTTTGCAGTGGGTTGAACCCCGCCAACTGGCGCTGCTGATTGGCGAAGAACACCTGCAATTGCAGGCGGTTTTCCTCGCCTTCCTGACCCCGGATATTGCCGCAGAAGTCCTGCTGTATATGACGGAGTCAGTGCGTAATGAAATCCTGTATCGCGTCGCCAAACTGAACGATGTCAATCGCGACGTGATCGACGAACTCGATCGCTTAATCGAACGTGGCCTGGCTGTGCTTTCTGAGCATGGCTCCAAGGTGAAGGGCATCAAGCAGGCAGCGGATATTGTGAACCGTATCCAGGACGACCAGCAGGTCATTCTGGAACAGCTGGCCGAACGCGATGGCGACATCCTTGTCCAGCTGCAGGATGAAATGTATGACTTCTTCATCCTCGGCCGTCAGAGCGAAGATGTGCGTCGTAAGCTGCTGGAAGAGATCCCTATCGAAGAGTGGGCTGTGGCGCTGAAAGGCACCGAAGCTCCGCTGCGCCGTTCCATTTATGCCGCCATGCCGCGCCGACAGGTGCAGCAACTGGAAAGCATTACCGCCCGTCTTGGGCCGGTGCCAATCAGCCGTATTGAGCAGATCCGCCGTGAAATCATGGGCGTGGCCCGTGAGCTGGAAGAAGCAGGCGAAATTCAGCTGCAGCTGTTCGCAGAACGGACGGAGGAGTAAGCCACATGGCATTAGACACATTGCGCGGTCGTTTCCGTCAGTACCGCTTCCCTCCTCTGGATGCCGAAACGGCTCAGCCGCACCCACAGGATGATGAGCAACAGCATTTGGCACTGGTGGCCGAACACCAGCTTCAGCTCAAGGAAGGCTACCAGGAAGGCTTTAAGCGCGGTCTGGAAGAGGGTCAGAAAGAGGGCCACGAGCAGGGATTACGCCAGGGGACCGAGCAGGGTTTCAACGAAGGGATGCGCAAAGGCTACACCGATGGCAGCCTTTCCGCCCAAAAAGAGGGCCAACAGCAGTTTGCCCTCGCCTCGAAACCGTTGGACGGTATCGCCCAGCAGGTGAATGACTATCTGGGGACTATCCAACGCAAGCAGCGCGACGATTTGTTGCAGTTGGTTGAAAAGGTCACCCGTCAGGTCATCCGCTGCGAACTGGCGCTGCAACCGACCCAGTTGCTCTCGATTATCGAAGAGGCGCTTTCTGCCCTGCCGTCCGTACCGGAATCGTTGCAGGTGATGCTCAGCAGCGAAGAGTTTGAGCGCATTCAGAATGTGGCCCCGGAAAAAGTCAGCGAATGGGGATTAACCCCTGCCGCGACGCTGCAATCCGGTGAGTGTCGGATCGTGACCGACACTTCAGAGCTGGATGTCGGCTGTGAACACCGTCTTGAGCAATGCATGAAAACGATTAAAGAGACGCTGACGCCGGAGCAGAAGGATGCATGATTTACCGGGGGTAGCAGATGCTTTGCGCTCGCTTGAAGCTATCCCTCTGGCGCGTCAGTCGGGCCGCCTGGTCCGCGTCAGCGGCATTCTGCTCGAAAGTATCGGTTGCCAACTGGCAACCGGTCAGTTGTGTCGCATTGAAGGGGCCGAAGGTGAAGTGATCGAAGCGCAGGCCGTGGGCTTCGACCGTGAAGTCACCTTTCTGATGCCGTTCAAACTGCCGGTCGGCCTGATGGCCGGCGCCCGCGTGTTTCCTCTCGATAAAGCCCGTGATGTGTTGATCGGGGACAGCTGGCTCGGACGCATTGTCAATGGCGTCGGTGAACCGATGGACGGCAAAGGCCGCCTCGGCGGGACGGACCTGCTGCCTGCCCAGCCACCTTCGGTCAATCCCCTCACCCGTCAACCGGTCAGCGAACCGCTGGACGTCGGCGTGCGTGCCATCAATGGGCTGCTGACGATTGGCAAAGGCCAACGTGTCGGCCTGATGGCGGGCAGCGGCGTGGGTAAGAGCGTCCTGTTGGGAATGATCACTCGCCAGACCGAAGCGCAGGTCGTGGTGGTCGGGCTGATTGGCGAACGTGGCCGCGAAGTTAAAGAATTTATCGATCACTCGCTCGGCCCTGAAAGCCTGGCCAAATCGATTGTGGTGGCCGCGCCCGCCGATGAGTCACCGCTGATGCGTCTGAAGGCCACCGAACTGTGCCACTCCATCGCCGCCTGGTTTCGCGACCAGGGCAAAGATGTGCTGCTGCTGATCGACTCCCTGACGCGCTACGCCATGGCGCAGAGGGAAATCGCGCTCTCATTGGGCGAGCCGCCCGCCACCAAAGGCTATCCGCCTTCTGCGTTTGGCATGATCCCGCGTCTGGTTGAAAGTGCCGGCAACAGCGAAAGCACCGGCTCAATGACGGCTATCTATACCGTGCTGGCGGAAGGTGACGATCAGCAGGACCCGATTGTCGATTGCGCCCGTGCGGTGCTCGATGGCCATATCGTACTCACCCGTAAGTTGGCCGAATCCGGACACTATCCGGCAATTGATATCGGCCAGTCGATCAGCCGCTGTATGAATCAGGTGACGCCGCGCGAGCACCAGCTGTCAGCCCGTCAGTTCAAACAGAACTACGCCAGCTATATGGAAATTAAGCCGCTGATCCCGCTGGGCGGGTATGTTGCCGGTTCCGATGCAACCGTCGATAAAGCGGTAAAAAACTACCCGGCTATCGAACGCTTTTTGCGTCAGGATGTGGCTGAACCCGCTGCGCTTGGCAGCGTTCAGCAGAGTTTGCAATCCCTCTTCCCTGTCGGGAAAAACGCGAAGGCGAAGACAGCATGAATCAGATGATTGACACCCTCAAGCAACTGCAAAAACTGCGCGATAAATCGGTACAGGATTTCACCGTTAAGCTCGCCAAGCAGAAGCAGATAGGGGTTGGGTTTGAAAACAATATCCGCTCACTCACCATGCTGCTGCAAAAAACCGTGTCTGCTCCCGCAGGTGTACAGTGTCCGGAAGAACTGAAAAACATCAATGCTTATAAGGGCAGCCTGCGCCGGGTTCTGGCCTGGCAGGAACAGGAAAAGTCACTCGCACAGCTGAAAGAAGATCGAATCCAGAAAGATCTCATCAGCGCGGCCTGTCAGGAAAAAGTGGTCAGCATGACCCTCGACTCCCAACGTGAACGTCTGGTTCAAGAAGACAATGTCCGCCAACAAAAAGTGCTGGATGATATGGCCGGCCAGTGTTGGTTACGCCAGCGTGGAGTGAAATAGTCTGATGAAAACTGTCATTACCTTTGGCACCTTTGATCTGTTTCACGTCGGGCATCTGAACATTCTGACCCGCGCGCGACAGTTCGGCGATCGACTGGTGGTGGGCGTCTCCTCAGATGCGCTCAATATCCACAAGAAAGGACGTGCACCGATATACGATCAGCAAGACAGAATGCATATTCTGGAAGAACTTAAGTGTGTCGATGACGTGTTTCTTGAAGAATCGCTGGAGCTCAAAAGCGACTATATCCGCACCTTCAACGCCGATGTCCTGGTGATGGGTGATGACTGGGCTGGCCGCTTCGACAGTCTGTCCTTTCTTTGCGAGGTGATGTACCTGCCACGTACCCCGTCAATTTCCACCACTTCGGTTCTGGAAATAGTCAAAAGACAGAAATAGCGCCCTCGGATAATATTTAAAAATAAATCTAAGTAACGTCCAAATTTAATTTTTCGCCTTCCCACGCCGATAATCACTGGCGTTACAAGAAAATTCCTGGCAATTCCAACTCAGCGTGAAACAAAATGTTACACGTGCACGCCTCCTGAATTATTGTCATCAAAATTACTTTGCTATAAATTCACTCCACTAATGGACTGCCGGCCCTTGCGCCAAGAACGGAAGCTATATTTCCGCTAAGAACTCATATCTCTGCGCACTTAACATAAGTGGCCGCGTGTTTATTATTAAATTGGGCCTGCGTTCTGCAGGTAATAGTCAACGATGATTATCATTAACAACTGGAAGATGGATGCTTCCCGCTGTACGCTGGCTCATCAAGGAACGGGAGAAACGCTACGTCTGGGCGAATTTCATTTTCTGTTGCTTGAAATTCTCATTACGCACCCTGACACCGTATTATCCCGCGAATTCCTGATTGCCGAAGTCTGGAAAAATCGTGTGGTCGGCAGTAATAGCCTGCCAACGGCTATCCATGCCCTGCGCCTGGCATTAGGTGATGACAGCAAACAAAAGGAAATAATACAAACCATACCCAAAAAGGGGTATTTCCTTAATAGCGAATTCATCACATATGCTGAAAATGAAAGCGTCTCTCAGCCAGTATCCAATGACGTTGAACGACTCACAAATGATAATAAAGAAAGTGAGATAGCAGAGGCAGACACTATTCCCGTAGTGCCTGCGCGCGCATTAAGAAACAAACGATTTTCGCTGCGGGGAAGTTTGGGGATATTGCTGGCGATTGTCGTTATTACCGCGACGCTGGGCACGCTCCTGTGGTCCACATCTCCTCCGCAGGTCAATCATCCCGAAGGGACGCAACTGAAATATGTTAATTTCCCTGATGTGACGCATCTGAAAATTGGCTACATGTACGAGCCTGATACCGATGCGACAAGTTCCTCAGCCATAGAAAAAAACTGGCATTCTATCGCCCTGAATCTGGATGCGTTATTAGCTGAGAATAATGCCAGCATGAAGATTTATGCCTATCCTTCAATGAATAAGCTGAGCCTTGATTTAATTATCACTAACCGTTGTCATCGGAACTGGCAGGTCATGCTGACCATTCGTAACTGGCAGCAAGACGGAGATAAACTCAATAATATTATTTCTAAGCACACCAGGAGGACGTTACATGAAATGCCAGCATGTGAATAAGGTGCGCGCGTTGTTAATGACCCTGTTTTTTTCTGTTCTGATATTTTCCGGGCAATCCATCGCCGGGAATAAAATAGAACATACAGAGCAGGTTCAATATGACATGAAGAGTGGTGAAGAGAGTATTTACACGGTGGAGGTGAGCGAGTCCCACGACCGGATCCTTGCGCTGATTGCCGAGGTCAGTCCGACGTTAAAACCGTATTCAGAATTTCATTTTACACCGTGTCTTAAGAAAAGCAGTCCTGACAGCGTGGCAGGAACGTATCACCTGGACTCGGAAAACGTCGAGCAGTCCGACGCGCATATGAAGCAGATTGCCTCATTTATGAAATTACAGAACTTAAGTGTTCAGCTCACCGAGCTGGCGCCGGGGGAAGATCTGCTGCTTATGAAGCAAAACAACATGCTGATCACCGTCAACACCACTGACACCCTGGATATGCTGGCGACCTGCAAGCCGCATTCGCCGTCATGATAATAAGCTTCTGACCGTCAGACTGGAAAGGCTTGCCTGACCGTTCATGGCTTCTGCCAGGGTCTGATAATTATGGCTCGCCCGGTCGAGCATTTTCGCCAGCGCTTGCGAGGCCTGCTCCGCACTCTGACTTTGTGAGTATCGGGCCATACCATCAATCATCTGCCGCGCTTTTTCCTGCTGCGTAGCCAACTGTTCCCGCGATTGACCAATACTCTCCAGCGTCTGCTGTAAAGTGCTGCTCAGGCGTGCCCCTGGCGTTTTAAGCGCCTTGAGCAACGTGTCCGACTGTGTCGGAAGCGGGGTGGTCATGATGGCCGTCGTGCTTCCGGCGGCAAAACGCTTTCCTTCCCCGATCGCCGACAGCGACGCCTGCAACTGCGACCAGTTCGCTTCGCGTGTCGAGAAATGCACTTCACCCTGATCGGTATGACTCTGAATCCCGACCCGACGCAAGGCATTGTTCATCGTCGCCCGATACTGGCGGGGGTCCATATCCTCATCAACATGCACTGCGGCCAGCAACTGCTCTTTATCTTTACTGGCGCTAAACAGCAGTGACTCTTCACCCTGTTGCTGCAGGGCATGGCTAATCTGCGGTGCCAGGAAATTAACCCGGGCCTCGCCCTGCAAAACAGGACGCAGCTGGTTATCGACTGTTCCAGCAGAGAGCTGAGGACGCTTCTCCAGCACTGCCTGTAATGCTTGCTTCTGCGTCTTCGCGGCTTCTCCTCCCCGGCGGGATTGAAGACGATAATCGAGCAAGTGTTGCTCCAGTTTGCCTAAATAGCTGTCAGCCTCCTGCAAACAAGTCAGCTGATCGTTAAGCTGAACACTGTAGCGTTGCGGGCGGGCGCTAATCAAAGGCGACGCGGGATAATCCGTGTTCGCCATCGCGGTCTTCATATTGGTGGGGACAATCTGACTCGCGGGCTGCTGCTTGATGACGCTGGTGCCAAGGGCATCTGCGCTGGAGAGTGAAGAGGTATTAAGACTAACCTGCATGGTGTTTCCGCTAATAATGTCGGCAGCGCGAGGCTGCCGACAATTCAAGATTAAATAACGCTGAACAGATTGAGCTCGCTCACTTTAGAGTACGTTTTCATGGTGGCTTCCATCGCCATTTCGAGACCGCTAAAGGTGATAGATGCCGGACCGTAGTCCAAATCGCCGAGCTGACCAATCAACGCATCGTTGGTCATGGAGACCGTGCTTTGCGCATCATTAAGCATTGAGATGGTGTTTTGCGTCTCGCCCAAGGTACCAATAGCGGTATTGAGAGAGTTCGACACCTGATCCACCTGGTCGATAGTGCTTTGAATATCGCTCTGCAACTGCGGATCGCTCGGATCAAGATTCGGGTCTTGCATCTCCTCAGAGAGATCGTTCAGGTTGTTCAGCAGATCAAGATCTGGCCCGAAAATTTCACCGACGGACACATTGGTGTCCACTTCAACGCCGTTGGACACGGTTGCGCTACGGTGCTCGGTATTACCCTGATAAACATAGGTATCCGCCGTGCCGTCGCCGTCAGTGTCCTGCTCAACAATCGGCGGTTTATCGTTGATGGTGCCGCCGAAGATGTAGTGGCCATCACCATCCTGATAGTTCAGGGCATTGACCATCGCATCCGTTAACGCGCCAATTTCCTGCCCGATGCTCGCCAGAGACTCGGCAGAGTTAGTGCCGTTGGAGGCCTGAAGCAGGTCGTCACGAATGGAAAGCAAATCGTTGCTTACCCCATCGAGGATCGATTCCTGCTGGCTCAGACTGGCAGAGACGGCTTCGATATTGCCCTGGTACTGCTCAATGGACGCCTGCTGACGGTTCAACTGGGTGATTCGGGTGGACGCAATCGGATCATCAGAAGGTAACAGAATTCGTTTCCCGGTCGCCATCTGCGTCATGACATGCGAAAGCTGATCGGACATTTGGGTGAAACTGTTGTTCATCGTCACATAGGACTGTTGGGTACTGACTCGCATGATTCTCCCTCCGGGTTAGCTGGTCATTTGCAGGACGGAGTCAAAAAGATCTGCGCCTGTAGAAATAACTTTCAGATTGGCCTGATAAATCTGGGTATAGGTGATCAGATTGACCGCTTCTTCGTCCATGCTGACGCCGCTGACGCTGCTGCGCTGGTTTTGTGATTCAGCGTAAACGTTGGCAGACGCTTCGGCTTCGGTCTGGTTCTGGCGGCTGTAGATCCCGATGTTACTGATAATCGCGGAACAGGCGTTGCCGACCGTCACGGAACCAATATTGGCAATGTCCATCGGCTCGCTCGCAATACCAATCAGGGCTTGCAGGTTGTCCCCATTACCGGTCTCATCCGGCGAGCTGGAGAACGCCAGCTGCTCAGGCGTGATATCCGGGTTCACCAGCAACGGGCCATTTGCATTGCCTGGATCATAAATAAACAGCGGAACACCCGGGTCGCCATTCAGGTCATAGCCCTGCGCCAGCTGATCGTTAACCGTCGTGGAGAACTGCTCGGCAATGCTATTAGTGGTTTCCGTCAGCGGATCCAGCACGTCACTTTGATAGTCAAACAGCGCACCCAGCGAACCGCCGGTATCCATACTCATGTTATAGGTGGTGCCGGCGAACGTCAGGGTCATCGCCTGAGAGCCGTCGTCATTGTTGTCCAGTTCAAGCGAAGCGGCATCGGTCCCACTGACCAGTGGCTGACCATTTTTCAGGTAGACGTTGTAGTTACCTTTATCATCCACATTGACCTGTACATCCACCATCCCGCTTAATTCTTCCACCATCTGATCGCGTTCGTCATACAGGGCGGAAGCGTCCTGTCCTGTGGCTTCGGCTTGGGCAATCTGCTGGTTATAGCTGGCAATCCCGGTGGTGAGGGTGTTGATTTGCGACACCATCGCCTCTTCCTGACTCACCAACTGGCTGCTCTGTGAGTCAATGTAGGACGCGGTGTTATCAAAGCGCATGGCCAGCGCCGCTGATTCACTCAGAACCTGCTCACGCAACGCCATATCATCCGGGCTGGAGGACGCCGCGCTCAGGGCCGCGAAGAAGTTATCAAAACCAGCGCTGAGACTGCTATTTTCGTCGCTGAGAACCGATTCGAGCTGCGTCAGATAGGTTTGCTGCGTGCTGTAATAGCCATTATCGCTCGCGGCGCTCCACACCTGGCTCACCAGGTACTGGTCGGAGACGCGGCGAATACTGTCCACCTGAACGCCATTACCCGGGCTGTTCGCAGTGCCGGAACTGGCGCCCATCGCACTAATCTCGACGACCTGGCGGGTGTAGCCCGGCGTCATGGCATTGGCGGTGTTCATTGCCGTCGTGTTCAGCTCAATCTGAGCTGCCGATGACCCGCTATACCCAATGTTAATCATATCCATCAGCGTTTCCTTACTGGCTCAGGGCCGGTAAATTCGTTCAATTGTTTGATCTGTTAAGCGGCGCAAACGCCGCATAACTGAAGCCGTGACCGCACTTTCTTATTTCTGATGACGAGGAGAAAGCTGTTTCACAATCATTTCCGCAATGCCCATCCCCTGCTGTTGCGACAGCACATTGGCCAGCGTGTCATCGTAAAACCCCTGCATGGTGCGGACGGAATCGCTGTTAAACGGGTCATCCTTCGACTCAAACAGTTCGTTGGTCTTACGCATCTCTTTCAGCATGTTGCGCAGAAAGATGGCTTCAAACTGCTGCGCGGCTTTATGCAGATCGTTAGCCTTAATTTTCGGCGCCATCAGCGGGTCGCCACCTGCAAGGCCTTTGGTCACAGCCGGTAAAATCTTGTCCATTAAATGACCTCCAGATCAGCATCCAGTGCACCGGCTTCATGCAGCGCCTGCAAAATAGACATCACATCGTCTGGCGAAGCGCCAAGCCCGTTGAGCGCGCTGACCAGCGT
>Ga0160437_1000180_pt1 | contig 36144 bp, 18 predicted proteins | sample HID1975I_E0MG_FD_108227 | JGI IMG/M metagenome (GOLD analysis project Ga0160437, IMG submission 108227) | Enriched soil microbial communities from UW Madison campus, WI, USA - HID1975I_E0 MG | ecosystem: Environmental > Terrestrial > Soil > Unclassified | place: USA: Madison, Wisconsin... | reverse complement strand
TGAACTCAACGGCTGTTATCATTGGGGCAATGCTGATTTCACCACTTATGGGACCAATTGTAGGGGCCGGATTTGCCCTTGGCATTTACGATTTCTCATTGCTTAAAAAATCACTCACTAACCTGCTGACTGCAACTGTAGTAAGTCTGGTAGTTTCCACCTTATATTTTTACCTGAGCCCCTTCAAGGACGTCCAGTCCGAACTGCTGGCCAGGACCGCTCCCAATATCTATGATATTCTTATCGCCTTTTTTGGGGGTGTGGTAGGAGTGATTGCCGTTACCAGATCCGAAAAAGGGAATCCGATTCCCGGGGTTGCCATCGCAACGGCGCTCATGCCGCCTTTGTGTACGGCCGGTTACGGGCTGGCTACGGCGCAGTGGACCTTTTTCCTTGGCGCCTTTTATCTTTATTGCATCAACTGCGTATTTATAGGAATCGCTACATTTTTAATTATTAAATACCTGAATTATCCGGCAGTCAAACAGGTAGATGAAATACACCAAAAACGGGTAAAGTATACCATTGCTTTTTTAATAACAATTATGCTTGTGCCCAGCAGTTATCTGGCGTACTCGCTGTACAGTGAGCAGCAGTTTAAAAAAAATGCGGAGCTTTTCATTGAGAGTGAATTCACCGATAAAGGATATACTATAGTCTATAAAAAAACCGATTTTAATTCTAAAAGCAAGAAGCTGGAACTCGCTTTCCTGTCCAGACGTTTTTCTAAATTAGAGATCAAAGATCTCATAAACAGGCTAAACCATAACAAATACCTCAAAGGTACCCAATTGCAGATTCGCCAGGACAGCACCGATCGTTTTAATGCGCTAAAGGGTGATATCCTCAATCAGATTAAAAGCAGTGAAAATGAAATGAACGTCAAGGATGTTAAGATCATGCAGCTGGAAAAAGAACTGACCAAAAACAAATTTGACAGCCGGCAGATTTTAAAAGAAACCAGGGTTTTATTTCCCGCTATAAGTTCGCTCGCTATAACAAAAAGTACATTAATCAATCACAAGGACAGTACCACTGCCATAACGGCTGTTATCTATGATGCCGCCAAAAATCTTAATAAGGCTGAAAATGAAAAATTGCAAAAATGGCTTAATGAAAGACTATCCGTTAAGGATGTGGAACTTTTCAGGAAACCTTAGTTTTCCTGAAAAGTTTTTTTCTGTTTTTTATTGTAGAGACTCAGAATACAGAATCCTGAAATACCGGCAATTGTAGAGGCAATTAGTATTGCGAATTTGGCCTCATTCTGATGCAGTATGTCCTGAAAGGACAGTAAGGCTATAAATATAGACATTGTGAATCCTATTCCGCCCAGCAGGCCAAGCCCCAGTACATGTATCCAGGAGGTAGATTCGGGAAGCGCTGCAATTTTTAATTTTACCGATAACCATGACATTATAAAAATACCAATAGGCTTCCCTAAAAATAATCCCAGAATAATACCAAGTCCGAGATTACTTGCAAGTCCTTCAATCATGGCAGACTCAAAAGTGATATTGGTATTGACAAGGGCAAAAATGGGCATGATAATAAAATTAACAGGACGTGTGAGTGTATGTTCTAATTTTTCAAGCGGAGAATCAGTATCTTCCTCATTGGTAGGTATTGTCATGGCCACAAGCACACCGGCTATAGTGGCATGAATTCCTGAGTGATGAATAAAATACCAGATAACCGCTCCGGGTATCAGGTAAAAAAGCAGGTTTTTAATTCCCATCCGATTAAAGATTATCAATAAAACAAACAATGCACCTGCATATCCCAAATAGAGAAAATTTAATTCCGAGGAATAAAATATAGCAATCACTAAAATAGCAATAAGATCATCTACAATTGCCAGTGCTGCCAGAAATATTTTAAGTCCCGAAGGCACCTTACTGCCCAAAAGAGACAAAATGCCCAGGGCAAAAGCAATATCAGTAGCCATAGGGATGCCCCAGCCCTTCGCGGTAAGCGGATCCCCGCTGTTAAAAAAAGCATAGATTAGGGCAGGAACCAGGACTCCTCCTACAGCGGCAAGAACCGGCAAAGCTGCCTGCGAAAATGAGGAAAGTTCCCCTTCTATTATCTCTCTTTTTATCTCCAGTCCCACAAGAAGAAAAAAGATAGCCATCAGCCCGTCATTGATCCAAAGCAGAACCGGATAACGAAGATGCAGGGCACCTGCATTGAAACCGAGATCTAAATTGAGAATTTCTTTAAAACCATCTGACCAGCCTGAATTCGCAATAAAAAGTGATATAACCACGCAGATCAGTAATATAATTCCTCCTGCGCTGGAGGAACGGAAAAAATGAGAAAATATCTTGAGGTTTATGAGTTTTGCCATAAATACAAATTTAGACTTAAAATAGGTTTTAACCCAATAAAAGCACTTCAAATTATTTACTTCATTAACGATGGTAAATTATCAAATAATATTCCTTTAAAATACTCATCCATAATACCTTTTAGTTAGTCCGATTTTATTTTATTTTATTTCCTGGCTTTTTTTAAAACCAAAAAGAATATTAAAGCGTAAATGACTTTATAACTTAAAAAAAAAGTAATTATGAAAACTGGAAAATTTTTAGCAGCAGCAATCCTGGCATTAGGATTTGGATTTACATCATTTGCACAAAAAACAGTAATGGTTGGTGGAGCGGCTATGTATCCTAATAAAAATATTATAGAAAATGCAGTAAACTCAAAGGATCACACCACCTTGGTAGCAGCAGTAAAAGCAGCAGGATTAGTTGAAACCCTGCAAGGTAAAGGGCCATTTACTGTTTTTGCACCTACAAATGAAGCTTTTAGTAAATTACCGGCCGGAACTGTTGAAACATTATTGAAACCTGAGAATATTAAAACATTGCAAACTATACTGACCTATCATGTAGTGCCCGGCAAAATGAATAGTTCTGATATTGCAAAAGCAATAAAAGCCGGTAAAGGAAAAGCCACTTTAAAAACAGTGAGCGGTGGAACTTTAACTGCCTGGATGGATGGAAAAGATTTGTACATTAATGACGAGAGCGGCAATAAGGCTAAAGTTACTATTTCAGATGTAAATCAATCCAATGGTGTTATACATGTAGTGGATACAGTACTGCTTCCGAAAATGTAATTTTCCGAGAATAAAATACAATTATAGAAAAAGTCCTGAAATTTCAGGGCTTTTTCTATAATTACTATCCTGAATAATAGCAATAGCAGATTATCTATAAGGTACTGCTTAACCTTTTATTGCCTGCTCAAAACTTTAAATATAGGGAGCTCATGTCTTTTTGATACAGAACCATATCCTACAATGACTATCTCATCGGGCTGTGCAGTTTTTTATTGCGGAACCAAAAAAATAATTCATTGCTGCTTTACTCATTAAGCTCTTCAGGTTTTTTGGAAGGCTTTTAAATCAAAGCTTCTTTGTTGTATTTGTTTCGGTATTCCAATGGCGACATTCCTGCTACTTTCCTAAATACTTCGCGGAATGCTTTAATATCCGAGTAACCAACCTCATACATTACTTCGTTAATGTTTTTTCGGCTTGTTTCGAAGGATTTCTTTGCCGCTTCGATTTTTACCCTTTGTGCGTATTCAACAGGTGTATTTCCGGTAGCTTTTATAAAACGCCTGTCAAAGTTTCTTCTTCCAATAGCAAATTTGGAAGCTAGGGCTTCAATGGATATTTTTTCTTTAAGATTATTTTCTATATAGTCCTGAGCCTTTTTCATTACATCATCACTATGTGTTTTTTGTCCTGAAAAAATGATAAAAGCCGACTGGCTTTGGCGGTCCAATTCAATTTGAAATATTTTGGAACAAAAAATAGCCGTTTGTCTGTCAAAGTGTTTTTCTATAAGATAGATAATAAGGTTTAAAAAGGAATAGCCTCCCCCATTGGTATAGATTCCGCTCTGGTCAGTAATCAATCTGTCAGTCTGCAAATTTACTTTTGGAAACATCGTTTTAAATTGCTCTGCAAACGCCCAGTGCGTGGAGCAGGTCTTTCCTTCCAGTAAACCTGATGAGGCCAGTAAAAAAACACCTGTGCAGATACCTGCTACTTCTGAGCCGTTTTTATACTGGCTTACAATCCACTTTATCAATGGTTCATTTCCTGTTATGGCCTTTTGATAGTTGTGGTTCAATGACGGAATAATAATAAGATCAGTTTTTCTTACCCCTAAAATATGAATATGTGGTTTTACGCTAAACAAACCATCATGGAAGTCAACCTTTTCAGAAAGCCCTACAAGCTCAATTTTGTAAAGTTCCTTTTTGTTTTTTTCTTTCCAATACGCATTGGCTCTTGACAAAATTTTGTAAGCACCGACAATGCTGCTCAAATTGTTTTCACCGTCAGGTACCAAGATAGAAATATGTTTCATTGGGAGTTTTTGACAAAGATAAACAAACACATTGTCCAAATCAACCTCTAAGGAAGTCTATTTTACACCCTTGAAAAGTAAATTTTAGATACCATCTTTGCCATGTAAAATCTTTAACAGCAGAAAGTATGAAAGCAATTTCCAATTTCACCCAAACATTAACTATGAGTCAGACACCAGAGAAAGTATTCGAAGTTATTCTTAAGGTTCGCAAATGGTGGACAGGGTATCATGACGAAACCTTTACAGGCATGACAGAAAAACTTAATGATGAATTCACTTTTCATGCCGGTAATGGTGCCCATTACAGCAAACAAAAAATAGTGGAGATCATACCTAACCAAAAAGTGGTTTGGCTAATTACCGATAGCGCATTAAGTTTTTTAGAAAAAACAGACGAGTGGCCAGGAACAAAAGTAATTTTTGAAATTTCAACAGATGCAGACAAGACGAAACTTACATTTACACACGAAGGTCTGACTCCAGAGGTTGAATGTTACAATTCTTGTGCCCCGGTATGGACAGAGTACTTGCACAATAAGCTATTACCATTACTAAGTACAGATAAAGTCATTTAAAAAGATCTTATATGAAAAAAATACTATTAGCCGTAATTGCCGCTCCAGTGATTGTAAGTTTCAGCAACACAACAAGCATTAAACCAGAGCATGAGAATTCAATAAACAATACTAAAGCAAAAAACAACATGAAAGAAAGTAAAGACTACAGGTCAACTATTTTAGTGGAACAAAATCCAGTAACGGTGTTTAATGCCATAAAAAATTTCCGGGCATGGTGGTCGGAAGAAATTGAAGGTAATACTGATAAACTTAACGAAACATTTTTCTATCATTACCAAGATGTGCATTTGAGTAAAATAAAACTTATAGAAATTGTTCCAAATAAAAAACTCGTATATGAGGTTTTGGATAATGAGTTCAATTTTGTAAAGGACAAAAGAGAATGGATTGGCACTAAATTGATTTTTGATGTTTCCAATGAAAATGGAAAGACCAAAATGCAGTTTACACACGAAGGACTCGTTCCTGAGTACGAATGTTATAGTGTTTGTCAGGATGCGTGGACAAGCTATATACAAGGAAGTTTGAAGAGTTTAATTACAACGGGTAAAGGCAAGCCAAACGCTAAAGCAGGTGGACTTAATGCTGAATTGGTTGAGAAATGGGGCTTACCTAAAAAGTAGCTGTATATCGATTTAACATTAGAACGTTACAAGTCACCATTATGCTTTAACAACATCAAATAATGAAATCAATTAGAGGAAAATCTGCTATAATAACCCCGACAGGACATCCAAACCAAATTGATCAAGCCACTGGAAGACAGCCTCTACTTCCAGTAAGCCAATCTCTTCAAATCATCCAAAAAAAATGTTGAAATCTGTCCTTTACGGGTCACAAACAGCCAAAAGGCGCCAATTGAAGACAATTGGCGCCTTTTTTTTATATAATCTTCTTATTTTTATTAGTCTAAGAACCGGGCTCCTGAGCAGCCCTAGCCCCGATAGCAGTGGAAATCCTTTTGTGCCGGTCCCGAGGCTTCGGGAGGCGCAAAAGATTGCAACGTATAGCGGGAAGAGCTCCTGAAAAATGATATTATATACAATTGATGATGATGGCCACTCCAAATTAACTGCCTAATTTATCTATTGCTCGATATAAATACAATAATGTTGTGGTTGATATTTCCAGTATTCTTGCGGGGCTTCTTATTCCCAATCCCTCTTTTGTTAATTGAACAATCTTTTCATTAATGTCTAATTTGTAAGCTTGATTTGTATAATATTCTATAAAACGGTGAGAGCACATTTTACAATAATACTGCCGTTTATTATTTTTTGTTCTCCCTATTACAACCTGTTACTCAACTGATGCAAAAAAATGGTTTATTCCTCAGCCAAAGAGCATCTAATTAAGATCTGAAGAACTGCAAAAAAAAGAGCCAATGACTTTAATAAAAGTACAATTGGCTCCCCATGAAACAAGTTAAAAAATTTAATTAGTCAGTATCTGCTTTATTTATCCCCCGCTGCTTCTTTTACCACTCGTTGTAGCTTTCAATTTTTCCTGTACGCTTTTCATCATTATATAATCATTGATTGTTGTTGGACCAGGATACATTTGGCTCTGCAATGGACTTGGAGGATACTTTTCATAGGTTTTCGCAAATTCTCCAATAATATTCTGAACAGTCGGCAAGAACCAGGTTTTCTCCGTAAAATTGTTCATGAATAAATCGTAGCGCTCCTGCGGATCTGCCCATAAGTCAAATATCTGCGGTACAGTTGCTACATAACTCGCCGCCCCTTTCCAGCCTAAATTAGAATCTACCGCAAGACCTCCGGTTGCCTGCCCGTTATCACCGCGCAGGTTAAAGACCGCTTTGAATTTCCCGATTCTAATTGCTCCGGGCAGCAGTTCATCTTCCGTAAAATAAAACCACATGTTTCGTTTTGATTTTCCTGTGCCGAATAAAACCGGAGACATATCATAGCTGTCAAAAATAGTCGGCTTGCCATCACGATCTGCAGTTGGCAGTTCCTGACCCGATAAAGCTGCAAATGTCGCCATAAAATCAAGGGTTCCTAAAATGTCGCTGTTTTTACTGTTGGCTTTAATTTTTCCAGGCCACCATGCCAGGGTTGGGATACGGCTTCCGCCCTCCCGGTCAGTTCCCTTAGTTCCTCTAAAGGGTGTATAACCGCAGTCCGGATAAACATCCTGCCAGGTGCCGTTGTCTACAGTATAGATAATAAGAGTATTCTCTGCAATACCCAGATTTCGGACTTCATCCATAATACGGCCGATTCTGGCATCCAGTTCTACAATACAGTCCGCATATTTATTCTTGCCTGCAGATTTTCCGGCGTAATCAGGATGCGGCAGATTGGGCTGGTGGTTTTTGGCAAAAGAGATTTCCATAAAAAACGGTTTGTCTTTTTTTGCATTCTCTTTGAGCCATTTTAGAGATTCTTCTTCTGTATACTGATCTAAAAACGGAATCACTTTCCCGTCTATTTTTCTGACTTCCCTATAAGGTTTTCCCGCTTCTCCTTCCAGGGCTCCTTTTGTCCCTTTTACCCACTGGGCCCTGATATCATCGGGCATATCTGCGTTCCAGTCAGGATCGGTATAGGTGTAGGCATTTAAATGATACAGCGTCACGTTTTTCATTACATCAAATCCCTGCGCAATGGGCATGGAATAATCTTCTTCCCCAAGGTGCCATTTCCCTGCAAAAAAGGTGTTGTAATTTTTACGTTTCAATAAAGAAGCCAGAGTCCATTCCGCTTTGGGCAGTCCCCCGCCGTCACCTGGAAAAGCAACAGTGGTCATACCGCTTCGGTTAGGAATTCTGCCTGTAATTAAGGCAGCCCTTCCAGGGGTACAGCTTGGCTGCCCGTAGAAAGACCAGAACTGCATGCCTTCATTGGCCATCCGGTCAATATTGGGAGTTGCGGCTCCCCTTGCCTCCCCGCCGCCATACGGCCCCAGGTCGCCCCACCCCGTATCATCGGAAAGCAGGATAATGATATTGGGACTCTTCTGTGAGTGTCCGGCTGCTGCTGAAAATAAAAAACATATTAAAGCCAGGACTCTAATATTGTTCAGCTTCTTAAATTTAACTACTCTTTTTTTCATAATTTCTCTGTATTGCCTAATATTAATATTAAAATTATTTTTACTTAAAGCTTAAGATTTATCTTAAACTAATAGAACTAAATTGTTAGTTTTTAACACATCTAAAACCCAGATGATTTGCCGCAGATCTGATTTCACCTTTTCCTCTTGTTCCAACCATGTATCTGGTGCAGTACTGGTCGGTGCATAAAAAAGAACCGCCACGATGTACTCGTTTTACTTCTGCTGGATCATTAGGATCATTATAAGCATCAGGTCCCTGAGGATTTTTTACTGTATTGCCGCTGGCGGCCAATGATTTGTAATAGTCGACACTGTACCAGTCATTTACCCATTCCCATACATTTCCTGCCATATCGTATAAGCCATATGCATTTGGTGCATATTGAGCTGTAGGGGCAATTCCTTTAAATCCGTCTTCACCGGTATCGCCGTCTTTAATTGGGAAATGTCCCTGAAAAATATTGGCTTGAAATTTCCCTTTCGGTTTTAAATCATTTCCCCAAGCATATAGATTTCCTGTTTTACCGCCGCGAGCTGCAAATTCCCATTCTGCTTCTGTCGGAAGTCTTTTTCCAGCCCATTTTGCATAAGCCGCTGCATCTTGGTATACTACATGTACCACAGGATATTTTTCTTTGCCTTTAATTGTACTTTGAGGACCATCAGGATGTCTCCAGTCGGCACCTGGCTCATAACGCCACCATTGCAGGAAATTGTTTAAATTAACAGCAGATGGAGTAGGTGTAAAGACAACCGAACCCGTTACAAGATCTTCTTCGCTTGCAGTAGGAAATTCTTCTCTGGTTGGTTTTTGCTCTGCAACCGTTATGTAGCCAGTGGCTTTTACAAATTTTTCGAACTCTGCATTAGTGACTTCGGTTTTATCCATATAATATCCATCAACATAAACTTGGTGAATAGGAGCTGCATCTTTCGTTACAGCTTTGATACTGCATAAACTTTCATCTTCGACATTGCTTCCCATTGAGAATTCGCCGCCTGGAATCCAAACCATACCGTCTGGGGCTTTTCCTGAAGGTTTATCTTTATTTTCGATGGTTGGCTTAAATGCTGAGGGTGCTGAAGTGTTTGGAATTTCATGACATTCTGCAGTTGCAGCTATTTCTTTTTTAGGCACCATTAATTTGGTATAACCGTAAGCAAGAGAAATAATAGAGATTGTCAGGACAGCAAAAATCCAAAAGGTTTTATTTTTCATGGTTATTGATTTTGATCATATAAGGTTTTACATTATGAGCTACAGCAGAAAATAAAATGTTACTATGAGCTTCCAGAAGTAGCGCCTCATAATTTTTCTGTTACCTGAAGTGTCTGATAATAGGTTCTTAAATTTTACACATAAAGCTATCTGGACGAAAAATTTTTAGCAATGCCCAATCCGATAGTCCAGCTGTCATAAGCATTCCACTTGATATCATAACTGAATGTTCCGAAAACTTCCCAGCCCCCAGACAGTTCATAACCGTACTCAATGCCGGCGCGTGTTAAAAAGAAATCTTCTTCCTTTGCAAACTCACCGCCTAATCCCAAAAGAAAACTCCATTTTTCATTTGGTTTATAAACCGCCATCAAAGCAGGAGCTACTGGATAGCTTCTCTCTATAGTTTCCAGCTCCTCGCTGTTAGAGTAAATCTTTTGGGTCTTAAATTTTTCAATTATAAAATCAGTATGGATACCGGCCGCCCATTTACTGTGAAATTGATAGGTGTAATCAATACCCCAAGAAGGGAGAATCAAAGTATTCCTGTCGCCATTCTGGTCACGTCCTTCAAAAACATATGCATGATTTACGGATACTGCTGCCTGATGGCGCTTTTTAATTGGAATATTGTCCTGCGCCTTGCTGCTTATAAAAAACATCAAAAAAAGGACCGTCATGCAGGCAGTTCTATAAAAATGGCTCATGTTCTTTCTTTATATTATTTTCTAAATACTGTTACAAAATCTAAGGAAAAAGGGTTTTCAGCAATAAATTCCAACTTGATTTTTTAACCGTCTTATCTCAATCCGCATAACAGGTCCTGCTTTAGCCAAGCAATAAATTCAAGTTACATAGGAATATACCATCTGAATCCAAGCCTTATCCCAAAATTAGTCGAATTTCGGGGATACCCCTCTGATCTGTAGGCCATGATCTCGGGTTCTATATAAGCATTGTATTTTAATTTGCCTGACCAGATGTAACCTACCCTGAAATCCATTGGAATCGCGACTTTTCCTGTTTTATAATCGATCTGCCATTCCGGTTCAATGCCGGCATAAACGCCATTGGGCCAGGTATAAAATACATTGGGCTGCAATACGGCAAAAGCAGAAGACCCATACTGGCCATTTTTTGAAACTGTAAAAAAGTTTTCCAGGATCCAGTACATCTGCCATTTGCCAAGCTTGGTAAAGGTCACTGTAAAAGCTGGCCCAAGGCTCCATTGGGGTGATCCGAGTTTGGGATCGCCGGCTGTAGGGATCTGGAGATTCCATCCCGCTCCAAATTGTCCCCAATCTTTTTTACTGAGGATAAAAAACTGATTCAATGTCACATCACCCAGACCTGTTCTGCCGTCTGGAGCTGTATTTAGAAAGGCTATAACCCTGATGAGCTGAGGCACTTTAATTAAAAGTCCTTCCTTCATGGGTATAATCCCCCTTATCCTGAAGTTTTGGGCAAAACCATCCTGGTTTTCTGTTTTTAATATTGCAAATTCTTCCAGCTGCAGCTGCCAGGCAAGCGTGGTGGGATTCATGACCTCCTGAGATAATTTCACAGAGGTCTTTCCATCGGGCGATTCACTGCCCTGATGGTCTTCCTGAGCCAGCCCTTTATTTATCCCCGCAGCAGAAATTAGTAAAACTATGGCCATGCTGCAGACTGTTCTGCGAAGATTTATATATGCACTTCTAAATTTCATAATGGTGGATTTAGAGGATTATTTTCCCGGATAAATTAATTTCCAGTCTGTTTTCATATCTGCAAAAGACCAATTTTTAGCTTTCCCTTCATCCAGGCCCTTGTCCAGGGTCCCCACTGGTGATTTTCTATCATACGCCCATTCACGCACTGAATCGGTGTGATGCACATACAATTCAAAGTTTTTATATTTATTAGAAGCTGTCCATTGCAGCATCTGAAGATCACCATCAGAATTCCCGGCTGCAAATACCGGTTTCTTTCCAATATACTTTTCTATAGCCACGGGCTTTCCTTCCTTATCATCATTGAAATCCAGTGCCGGAAGCTTTGTTATAATCGGCTTACCATTATTGTAATTATATCTAGCCTGAAGCGTGCTTCCTATAATCTGGTGTGTGGGTATTCCATAAACTTCCTCTGCCCAGGCCCGCATGAAATCTATTCCTCCACCCGATACAATAAAGACAGTAAAGTCCTTGCTCTGGAGGTACTTGACAAGCTCCAGCATAGGCTGGTAAATAAGCTCTTTATATAATTTTTTCTTAACTGGATGCTGCGCTGTGCTGATCCATCGGCTGACATTAGATTGAAATTCATCTGTGGTCATACCCGCATGGCTTACCCCGACAATCTGAAGAAGACCTGCTTTGCCCTGTTTCATCAATTCATCCATATCGTTTTCGAGCACGGCCTTAAAAGGCTGCTTATTTTTCCAGTCCGGGTGCCGGCCGGCCTGGGATTTTACCTGATCCAAGGCGAAGAAAAGCTGGAAATAGAATGGCTGCTCTGACCAGAGTGTTCCATCGTTGTCAAATACCGCAATCCGGTCTTTAGCCGGAATAAAATCAGGGCTTTGTTCATTAGTAACCTCGCTCACATAAGCAATAATATCTTTTTTTACTTTTGTATCATTCCATGAAAGCAGAGGGTCATTATGCTGCAGGGCAACTGCAGGCTGTGAACCTGTTTTGACATCCTGCTTTTTACATCCGGCCAGCACCAGCAAAACAAAGAGAGGCAAAACCTTCAATATTAATTTTTTAGTATTTTTCATGTTTGAGATTTAATTGATTAAAGCTTTAAGAATTCCTGAATTCCAGCTGGTCTGTAAGGTTCAAACCTCCAGATCTGTAAAGCCCTCTGGAATATACTTGATCATTTTATTTCCCGGAGCGCATTGGGTCAGACACCATTTATCTACTACCTGGTTTATTTACTCCATTCTATTGATGATGTAAAATAAAATTTCCTCCTCCAGTTCTGCCGATAAATTCTCATTTCTCACCCTACTGCTGAAATCCTGGTTAATTTTCTTTTTAATCTTCCTGACATTCTCTTTTATGCTGCAGTATTCATCGCAAATCATTCTAAAGCGGTCATCTGCGAGATAGAGCACTATAATGGACTCCTTATACTGGGCAAATTTTTCGTTCTGTAAATCTTTAGGAAGCGACATTCATAACTATTTTAAGTGTTATAAAATTATTACATGGTGCTGCTGGATAAAAAACTTAAAAAAGCTTTTCGAGAAGCATGCATCGTGAAAACTTAGCAGCACGGAGTCCTGGATAAATGCCAGGTGTTTAAAAAAAGACAGAATAGTGCTGCCCTGTTTTAAACACCTGAAAGCTAATATTTAATATCTTCCGGCAGTTTCATTCCTTTTTCATCAAGCATTTTCTTAGCTTCCTGAACATTTCTAAATCTTGAAATACTTTCGCTTCCCGTATACACTTCTCCCTGCATCTGTCTTGGGGGATACTGCACATAGGTTTTCATTAAATCCTGGATGGCTTTGTTAAAAACCGGCAGTGTCCAGGTTTTCTCCGTAAAACTGTTCATGAAAAGATCATATCGTTCCTGGGGATCCTGCCATAGGTCGTAAATGGCAGGAACAGTGGCCACATATGATTCATCGCCCCTCCATCCAAGCTGCTGGCCCGGTGCATCACTTCCTGCCTGTGCGCCATTGTCCCCTCTGGTATTGTAGACAGCTTTAAAGTGGCTGACTCTGACAGCCCCCGGCGATAATTCTGATTCAGTAAAGTAGAACCACGTATTGCGAAGCGGGGCTCCTTTTTTGAAAAGCACATTTGCCATATCATAACTGTCAAAGACCATTGGTTTGCCCTCACGGTCATTTTTAGGCAGTTCAACTCCTGCAAGACCAGCAAAAGTTGCCATTAGGTCCAGTCCCCCGACAATGTTATGATTCTGGTTTCCGGCTTCAATCTGGCCAGGCCACCATGCAATGGCAGGCACGCGGCTTCCTCCTTCCCTGTCGGTTCCTTTTGATCCTCTGAAAGGGGTATAACCTGCATCGGGATGAACATCCTGCCATGCTCCGTTATCTACTGTATAAATCACAATCGTGTTGTCAGCTATGCCCAGTTTTTTAATTTCATCCATCACACGGCCCACATTATAATCCATCTCCATCACACAGTCGGCATATTTGCTTGCTCCGGGGGATTTTCCTTTAAATTGTCTGGAGGGAAGGTTAGGCTGATGATTCTTGGCAAAATTTACACACATAAAAAAAGGGCTTCCACCCTTTGCATAGGAATCCAGCTGCTTTAAAACATTGTCTGTCATCATCATATCAAGTTCGGCAATGTTGTCTTCTGTTACTTTGGAAATCTCTCTGACCTTTCCTCCAGCTTCCCCCTCCAATACTCCAGTGGTAACTTTTTTAAAGAAGCTCAGCATCTCTGGAGTCATATCAGGATTCCAGGAAGGAAAAGCATATGTATAGGCATTTAAATGATACAAAACCACGTTCTGCATCATATCAAAGCCATGTGCTGTAGGCATGGCATAATCAGCTTCCCCTAAATGCCATTTCCCTGAAAAGTATGTTTTATAATTCGCTTTCTTTAACACAGAAGCCAGCGTCCATTCTCCTGCAGGCAGTCCGCCGCCCTGGCCTTGGAATGCAACAGTTGTCATACCGCTTCGGTTCGGAATACGTCCGGTGATCATAGCGGCTCTTCCAGGCGTGCAGCTGGGCTGGCCGTAAAACTCCCAGAACTGCATGCCTTCTTTAGCCATTTTGTCCAGATTAGGCGTAGGCATTCCACGGGATTCTCCGCCTCCATATACGCCTAAATCTCCCCATCCTGTATCATCTGAAATTAACATGATAATATTGGGTTTTTTCTTGGTCTGGCTAAAAGCATTTCCTATCAAGGCAGATATCAGTATGCCTGTAAAAACAATACGTAAAACTTTCTTTTCCATAATATTAAATTTAAATTAATTACTATACTTAAAAACTGCAGAATAGATAACCGCATTTTTGGAATCAGCGGGAAGCGATCAAAATGTTAATTAAACACGATCAGATATTCCAACCGATTTGACTGCAGTAAAAATTCATAAAAAGCACATCTCCAAACCACAAGTTATTCAAATTTAAGTGTTTAAATAATCGGCAGCGGCATATGAGGCCGCCAATAGGTTTCATATTATAATTTGCAACCATTTTTTTAATTTAAAAATCAAATATATCATATATAGACCACAAAAAAATAAAAATAAACAATTGAAAAACAGATAAATATCAATAAAAAATAAGAAATAAAAAAAAAAGCCATGCTTCTTAGCTATTATTTTGTTTCAAATTATAATCTGCAACACCTTTTCAAAAAAACTCCGTTTTTTTTGACGTAATTTTGAAAATCTTTTATTTAGATCAAGCCCGCTTAATCCAGATCGCCGCCGCTCCTTTCTCAAAATTTTCCAGCTCTCTTTTCAAAAAATTTCCAGTTATAGAATTTATTTTCCTGCCTATGAATAATTCTTTACCCATCCGCTTTTTTTTTAAGAAACATGTCCTAATTTTAATTGTTCTGCTCAGCGCTGCAAATAAGCTGGCAGCACAAAACTGTACTGTAAACGCAGGAGTGCTGAACGTTACTATCTGTGAAACTGACGCTTTGGTCCTGACGGGAAATAATCCATCCCCAATTATCGGAAACGTTTCCTGGACACAGATATCCGGACCGGCATTGGTTATAGCCTCCCCAAACAGTACAAGTACAGCCGTAACTGGATACACTGGAGGAAATACTTATATTTTTAGATACAGCGCAACCTGCGGCGACGGGATTCCGGCTTATCAGGACAAAGTGGTCAACGTACAGCCCATAACTATTGCTGATGCAGGGGGAAATATTGCAAGCTGTCCCAGCAGCTCCGGCAATTTATCAATTTCTGCCAATACCCCGCAAAATGCAGGAGAAACCGGATATTGGGAAATAGTTGGTGCTAACAATGCGGGTGTTGTAATTGATTTTCCAAATCTGCCAACCTCAACAATAGCACTACCGGCAGCAAGCTGCGGAGTTACAACTCTTCAATGGGTTATAGAAGGACCGGAATATGCTCCTGGACAACGCTGCAGGACTACATCGCAGATAACAGTAACAAACTATGGAGGCGTTACGCCTGTTTCTGCCGGACCAGACCAGACGCTGAGCAACTGTTACACCACAACACAGAGCGCAAACTTAAGCGGAACTTATGGAGGATGCGGTCTAAACGGACAAAATGGGCAATGGACATTTGTCAGTGGTCCCAATACGCCGGCTATAAGCAGTCCGGGCTCTAATAATACGCAAGTATCAAATCTTGTTCAGGGAACTTACACTTTCAGATGGACCGTAACGGGCCCCTGCGCGACGGGCAATGATGTAGTTGTTATTAATGTTCCTGCAGCGACGCAGGATGTAACAACGCTTCCTGGCGGCGATGAAGATATTTTCTTTTGCGACAACACCATTACTCAAGTTACTTTAACAGCTCAAACCCCTTTATATGCCGGTGAAACTGTCCAATGGACACAAATATCGGGCGACAGCGGTGCTGTCATTGTTTCACCGGCAAATCCCACTACTCTGGTCACTAATATTTCAGATTCCGGAGATCCTTACAAGTTTAGATATACGCTTACCAATACCAAGACAGGCTGCGTATTTAGTAAAGATTACAATATTCAGTATAACGGACCGACAAGAACTATTACTGCCAATAATGGCAATGATATGGTCGGGAGCTGTGATGCCACAGTCTTTACAATTCCCCTTACTGTAACAGGAACCGGAGTAAACCAGTACAGAATTGTGACAGGCCCGGATAATTCACCGCTTGGACCATTTCCTACTGCCCTGCAGAACGTTGGAAATTCACTCACCCTTACACTTACTGAACCTGGAAATTACACAGTTGAATTTATAAGAAGCCAGAACGGATCTCTCCCTGTAGGCTGTGATTATGGTTTTGATACTTTAAACATTCTGGTTTCTGGGGAGCCGACACCTTCAAATGCAGGGTCTGATGTCAGCCTTCCCTGCGGCGATACCAGCACCATACTTTCAGGGGTAGCCACAGAGGACGGCATGCATTTCTGGAGCCAGCTCAGCGGTCCGAATGATGCTGTAATTACCGATGGTTTTGCTATAAATACACAAGTCACAGGGCTGATACCTGGAACTTATGTATTTCAATATATCACAAAAGGGGGCGGGGCCACCTGCGGCTTTTCGGTTTCTACGGTCACTATCTATGTATCGGGCAGTTCACTGGGAACAACAAATGCAGGACCTGATCAGATTGTGTGTACAGGTTCACAAGTGCCCTTGGCCGCCACGCAGGCTTTAAGCGGTGAAATAGGCACATGGAGCCAGATCTCCGGTCCCAGCACAATAACATTTTCCAATATTAATGATCCTAATGCCACTGCAGAAGGATTTGCTGTCTCAACAGCAGCGTATGAACTGCAGTGGACAATCTCTTATCTTCATCCGGGTCCATCCTGTGGTGCCCCTGTTTCCGACACAGTGCAGATTATTACTAATGATAGAAATGCGCCAACCGCTGCAGATGCTGGGCCTGATGCCTGTTATCCCAATGGGACGACATCATTTAACCTCAACGGAAATACAACCCAGCCTCAGGATTTCGGTACCTGGACCGTTGTGCCTTCCTCCGGTGTAACTATCGTAAACCCTGCAGATCCGAATACTGAAGTTATTGTTACTGCCAGCGGAACCTACACCTTTACATGGTCTATTGAAAACAGACTCAGACTGTGCCTGCCCAACCAAAGCAGCGTCACTATAACTATTGCAGATACGCCGCCAGCTGCAGACGCCGGCCCTGATCAGGAAATTTGCGGATCAGCAATTACAATGGCTGCTGCAGCCAGCAGCGGAGCAATTGGAACCTGGACAAGAATTTCCGGCTTGGGAGGCTATAATATAAGTGATATACACGATCCAAATGCAGTATTTACCTTCACCAGCAGCGGTTATTATATTTTCAGGTGGACAGTAAATTCTGATGTATGCGGTGAAGCTTTTGATGACATCAACTTAACCATTGGCATTCCGCCCCACCAGGCCGTTGCTGGTCCTGATCAAAATATCTGCAATAACACCAGCGTTACAATGGCCGGGAGCACTTATGACAGTTTTTTTGAGACTGGCCAATGGTCGGTTCTAACCGGCGCGCCAAATCAGCCTAATATTGTTGACCCTGCCAATCCTAATACCGTGATTAACGGACTTGTAGCCGGAACTTATACTTTTAGATGGACAATAACTGCAAAAAGCATTTTCTTATGCCAGGGCACATTCGATGATGTGGTTGTAGTAGTAACACCGGCTGCAAATGCCGGAGCTGATCAAAGTTATTGTGACGTTACAAGCATTCAGCTTAAAGGAAATGAAAATTCAACAGGAATCTGGACCCTTACCAGCACATCAGGAAATCCTGCAGCCGTCAGCATAACTCAATCTCCTGCTGACAGCTATATTGCCAATGCAACTGTGGTTCCTGGAAACAGCTATGTTTTTACTTACACAACTACTTCAACGACTTTCCCTGACGGGTCTGTCTGCAGCGGATCATCTGATTCTGTTAATGTCGAAATCTTCAGCGGGGCAAGTATACCTCCAGATGCCGGTCCCGACCAGACATTGTGTATTTCTGATGTCGCCGGAGTCGCTGCTTTGCAGGGAAATGTTCCGCCGCCTGATGTTTCGGTTTCTGAATGGCGTTTTGCATTTCAGCCTCCCGGAAGCGTCGCAGTAATAGACAATCCCTCTGCTGCTTCAACAACCGTTTCGAACTTAACAGTTCCAGGCTTATATATTTTGGAATGGGTTTTTGAAAGCCCGTCATGCAGAACATTGTCAGATATTGTAAGAATAGTAATGAATGCGGCGCCTAGTGCCGCAAATGCTGGACCAGATGATGCTGCAGCCTGCCAAACTACTTATCAGACAGCTGCTGTGCCTCCAGCTGTCGGCATTGGAACTTGGTCCATCACCAGTCAGCCTCCAGGAGCTGCAGCAGTAATAGACAGCCCTAACAGCCCAGCGACAACGCTTTCAAATGTTACGGTTTTGGGAACATATACACTGACATGGACTGTTTCAAATGGACCTTTTACCAACCCCTCATTATGTCAGCCCTCATCAGACACTGTTAATATCACCTTCAATGACGATCCTCCAACCGTGGCAAGCGCTGGGCCTGATCAGGAGTTATGTAATGCCGCTTCAGTGACTATGGCTGCTAATGCTCCAGTCATTGGCACAGGAACATGGGCTCAAATTTCCGGGCCGGCAGCTACAATAGCATCTCCAAACAATCCAAATTCATTAATTTTAGGATTAGCGGCGGGCACTTATGAATTCAGCTGGACAATTGCAACAACAGGATGCTCCTCTGAGGATACAGTAATCATTACTATTTACGATTTGCCATCAACTGCAGATGCAGGTCCAAACCAAATAATTCCGCAATTTTCTCCCGTAAACCTGAATGCAGCCGCTCCTGCGGCTGGTGCAGGAGTTTGGACTCAGGTTTCAGGACCGAGTACTGTAGGATTTACAGATGCATCATCTGAAACAACAGCTGTCACTGGAACAGTTGCCGGAAATTATGTGCTGCAATGGACTGTAAGCAATGGTAATTGCGCAGTTTCTTCAGATACTATGAATCTGACAATTCTTTCAGTTGCCGATCTAGAGCTGGCAAAATCAGTTGTTCCTGTCAGCGGAAGTTCTGGAGATACAGCCACCTTCAATATTCAGGTATTTAATAATAACTCCTTAGGCGGAACTGTGACTGCAACAGGAGTTTCTGTAAGAGACTATATCCCGTCGGGATATACAATTGTGCCAGGATCAGTTAATTTGGCGGGGCAGTATAATATTGGCGATAATACTATTACCTGGAGCAGCCTTACAATTCCTGCTGGCAGCAGAATCACCCTTTCATTTCAGGCTGTAATTAAATCGACAGGATCTTACGTAAATAGTGCAGAAATTATTGCTTCTGATCAATTTGACCCCGACAGTACACCTAATAATAATATTCTGGCAGAAGATGATCAGGATGATGCAAATATAACGCTGGATCTGGCTGATTTATCACTGCAGAAAACAGTTTCGCCAAATACTGTAAGCATAAATGACAATGTGATATTTACAATCAGAGTTACCAACAGCGGGCCGAATAATGCTTCAGGAATTACTGTTTCAGACCACCTTCCTCCGGGATATACTTACGTAAGTGATAATGGAGCAGGAAAATATAATAATACTACAGGCATATGGAATGTCGGCAGTTTAAATAATGGAAACACGCTAACATTACAGATTACTGCTAAAGTCAATACTGCTTCTGCAGCCAATTATATCAATACCGCCGAAATACAAACTGCACATCAGTTAGATCCTGACAGTACACCAGGCAACAGTCTTCCAGAAGACGATATTGCCAGTGCCAATGTTGTTCTAAATGCAGCCGACTTAGAACTTACAAAAACGGTATCTCCTACTTCTGCAGCAGCAGGACAGCAGGTAGATTTTACAATAAACGTAGTAAATAATGGCCCTGGAAATACAACAGGCGTGAGTGTACAGGATGTTGTTCCTGTTGGTTATACTTTGTTGCCCGGTTCAGTATCAAACGGAGGAACCTATCAAGCTGCAAATTCTTCAATTAACTGGCAGAATTTGGTTCTAAGCACCGGTGCCAATTTAAATCTAACCTTCAGCGTCGTGGTAAATCCTACTGGAAGCTATCTAAATACAGCTCAGATAACGGCAAGCGATCTGCCGGATCCTGACAGTACTCCAAATAACAGTATTCCAACTGAAGACGATCAGGACGATGCTGAAATTACCTTTATCGGACCTTCTGCCGACTTATCCTTAGTAAAAAATGTCGTTGCAGGAAATACTAGTCCTGTCGTAGGAAGCCAGATATCATTTGAGCTTATTATCAAAAATGATGGTCCTGATAATGCTGCAGGAGTTCAGGTGACAGATTTACTGCCATCGGGTTTTGAATTTGTAAATTACAGTTCATCAGCAGGAATTTACAATAGCACCAATGGTATATGGAATGTGGGTACGATTGATGCAGGAGTTTCTGAATCTTTAATCATCGATGCAAAAGTACTTCCGTCGGGTATTTATACAAATGTTGCACAGGTAACTGCCAGCGGCCTTCCTGACCCAGACTCGACTCCAAATAATGATGATGGCGATCAAAGCGAAGATGATGAAGATAATGCCGTTATTACGCCTATTCAGCCTTCAGCGGATTTATCTTTAACAAAATCAGTTAGCAATAATACTCCTTTAGTGGGCGCGCAGGTTACTTTTGAAGTTGTGGTGACCAATAACGGCCCGCAGGATAATACTGGAGTTCAGGTGACCGATTTACTTCCTTCAGGCTATACGTACAGCAGTTTTACAGTTTCAACTGGGGCATATGATCCTACAACAGGAATTTGGACAATTGGGAATTTAGCAAATGGAAAATTTGAAACATTGCAGCTTACCGCGCTTGTGAATCCGTCAGGTGATTATATTAATAAATCCGAGGTCACAGCCAGCGATCTTCCTGATCCTGATTCCACCCCTAATAATGGAGTTACAGCAGAAGATGATTATGCCGAAGCTGTAACAATTCCTGTACCAGAATCATCAGATTTATCCATTACCAAAACAGTAAACAATGCTGCGCCGGTAATGGGCAGTCAGGTAACTTTTGCCATTATTGTGACCAACAGCGGTCCTCAGGATAACACTGGAGTTCAAGTAACAGATCTACTGCCTTCCGGTTATACTAATAATAATTTTACGCTGTCAACTGGAGCTTATAATGCAGCAACAGGAGTTTGGACGGTTGGAAATCTGGTCAATGGGAAATCTGAAACACTCCAGATTACTGCAACGGTAAATGCGTCTGGCAATTACGTCAATAGTGCCGAAATAACTGCAGCAGCCATAGCTGACCCAGATTCGACTCCAAATAACGGAATTACAACAGAGGATGATTATGCTGAAGCTTCGACAGTTCCCATTCCTACTTCAGCTGACTTATCACTTATTAAAACAGTTAATAATTCGGCACCGCTGGTAGGTTCACAGGTGACTTTCAGTTTGGAAATAACCAACAGCGGACCTCAGAGCGCAGACAGTGTGATAGTAACAGATTTGCTTCCTGACGGATATACTTATGTTTCCTATACCACAACAGCAGGAAACTATGATTCCGGAACTGGATTATGGAATGTTGGAATTTTACCTGTATCTGCTTCGCATACGCTTCAGATTACAGCTGTGGTAAATCCTGCTGGAAATTATACCAATACCGCAGAAGTTACAGCGAGCAGCCAGCCTGATCCAGATTCTGCTCCAAACAATGGAATTACAACTGAAGACGATTACGCAGAAGCAACAGCTGTTCCTATTGCTGCATCAGCAGATTTATCATTGACCAAAACAGTAAGCAGTCCTGCTCCCCTAGTCGGTTCTCAAGTAACCTTCAGCGTTCAGATAAATAATGCCGGACCACAGGCTGCGGACGGTGTTACAGTTACCGATTTACTGCCTTCCGGATATGATTATGTTTCTTACAGCGCGACTTCGGGAAGTTATGATTATTCAACTGGACTTTGGATGATTGGAAGCATGCCGATTGCCACTAATCATACTTTACAGATAACCGCTGTAGTCAATCCAGCAGGGAATTATACCAATAGTGCAGAAATCACGGCAAGTAATCAGCCTGATCCAGACTCTACTCCAAACAATGGAGTTACAACTGAAGATGATTACGCAGCAGCAGCTCTTACTCCCATCAATAAGTCATCTGATTTGTCGTTAACTAAAACAGTGAGTGATTCGTCTCCAATTGTCGATACAGAAATTACATTTGAATTAATTCTTACCAATAATGGTCCTCAGGACAACACTGGTGTTCAGGTAACTGATTTACTTCCCCCAGCATTTACTTTTACAGCATATACCAATTCAAGAGGGACCTATAATCCTGTGACAGGAATATGGAATATTGGAACATTGCCTAAAGATCAGTCAGAAACATTGCAGATTAAAGCAATAGCTAATTCGGTCGGAAATTTTATAAATAATGCAGAAGTAACCGCAGCAGGGCTTCCAGACCCAGATTCTACTCCAAATAACGGAGTATTATTTGAAGATGATTATGCATCTGCGGCAGTAGCAACAAGGGCTGACTCAACTCCTCCTCCATTTTCTGATCTATCATTGACTAAAACTGTAAATAATCCTACACCTTTAGTTGGTTCTCAAGTTACTTTTGAGGTTATTATTACCAATAGCGGCAAAGATGATAATATAGGAGTTCAAGTGACTGATTTACTCCCTTCAGGTTATGCATTTACTGGATATAATATCTCAACAGGCACCTATACCCCAGCTACAGGTTTATGGAACATTGGTAATTTAAATAAAAATGAAACTGAAACTTTACAGGTAACGGCAACTGTAAATCCGGCCGGAAACTATCAAAACATCGCTGAAATAACGTCCTGCGCACTTCCCGATCCTGATTCTACTCCTAACAATGGAGTTACTACAGAAGACGATTATGCAGCAGCTGTAGTTACCCCTAATGCACAGTCCGCTGATTTATCTTTATCTAAAACCGTTAACAATGCAGCTCCGCTGGTAGGATCTTCAGTTATTTTTGAAATAATTGCAGCCAACAATGGCCCTCAAAATACAACTGGAGCTGAAGTAACTGATTTACTGCCTTCTGGATATACTTTTGCCAACTACAGCGCTACAAAAGGAAGTTATAACCCCCTTACGGGAAAATGGACAATTGGCTCATTTGTTAATGGTGATTCTCAAGTATTGAGAATAACTGCCATTGTAAATCCAACGGGAAATTATACAAACACTGCCGAAGTTACAGCCAGCAGCCTGCCAGATCCTAATTCAACGCCTGGTAATGGAGTTCCAGCTGAAAATGATTACGGAACAGCCACAACTTCTCCTTTAGGGCAAACAGCAGATTTATCTTTAACCAAAACGGTCAGTAATGCGGCGCCATTAATCGGAACTCCGGTAACTTTTGAAATAATTATAACCAACCAAGGCCCTCAGGATGCAGCAGGTGTCGAAGTAACAGATTTACTGCCTTCGGGGTATACCTTTAGTAATTTTACAGCAACAAAAGGAACATATGCCAGCACAGACGGAAAATGGTTTATTGGTTCTTTGTCCAGCGGAGATGCGCAGACATTGCAATTAACAGCTATAGTGAATGCTTCGGGTAATTACTCAAATACAGCTGAAATAACAGCCAGCAGCCTTCCTGATCCAGATTCGACTCCAAATAATGGAATCGCGACAGAAGATGATTATGCAAGTGCTACCACAACGCCAACTGCACCTATGGCCGATTTATCTCTAACAAAAGCAATAATCGGCGGCAATCTAAGTCCAATATTTGGTGCCACTATTACTTTCGAAATAACCGTAAATAACAGCGGACCACAAAACGCAACTGGTGTTCAGGTAAAAGATCTGCTGCCAAGCGGCTATGAATATGTGGCATACAGCTCAACAGCCGGGCAGTACTTCAACACAACGGGAATCTGGGATTTAAGAAATATAACAAGCGGCGGTTCTGAATCTTTAATAATAGGCGTTAAAGTAAATCCTACAGGAGATTATCATAATATTGCCGAGATTTATGCTTCAAACGAGCTGGATCCTGATTCCACACCAAACAATAATGTCAGCGGTGAGGACGATATCAGTTCTGTGCTATTAACTCCTGTTCCAGCTGTAGCCGATCTTTCTATTGAGAAAAAAGTGCTCAATAATAACCTTACCCCTGCTGTGGGATCGCAGATTTCATTCTCTGTTATAGTAACCAACTCAGGTCCAAGCAATGCAACAGGCGTTACCATAAAAGACGTGCTGCCTTCTGGATATGATTATATTTTTTACAATTCAACTTCGGGAGCATATAATCCTTTAACCGGTGAATGGAATCCTGGAATAATACTGCCTGGAAATAGCCATACCCTAGTCATAAATGTTTTTGTAAAAAGTCCGACCGGTACTGCCAATGAATACTTAAATACAGCTGAAATTATGACTGCAGATCAGCATGATCCCGACAGTACGCCCGGCAACGGAACCACTACCGAAGATGATTACAGCAGTATTTCGGTTACACCTGTAATTGTAATGGCAGATTTATCCATTAGCAAAACAGCATTAAATCAGGATGCAGTTTATGATGTTGGGTCAACGGTTATATTTACCGTTACCGTTACCAATGACGGTCCCGCAGATGCTTCTGGTGTAAGGGTCAAAGATTTATTACCTCTTGGATTTACTTATCAGACAAGCAGTCATACCAGCGGTTTATACAACTATGTTACAGGAGTGTGGAATGTCGGAAATATTGTTAGCGGAACCAATCAGTCACTAGATATTTATACAACAGTAAATAAGCCATCAGGTACAGCAGGCGAATACACAAACACAACAGAGATTATTTCCAGCAATCTTCCTGATCCTGATTCTACTCCAAACAACGGAGTAACCACAGAGGATGATTATGACAGCTTACAAATTAATGTTGGGGTTGCCGATTTAAGCCTGGAAAAAACAGCTGGCAATAAAAATGCAAATGTAGACGATGTTGTAACGTTCACCCTTCAGCTTAACAATACAGGTCCAAGCACTGCTACTGGAGTTGCTGTTGAAGATTTAATACCGCTCGGATTCAAGAATATTTCGAATATCAATAATGGCGGTATCTTCAGTAAGAATGTTATCAAATGGGTGAATCTAACCGTTCCTGTTGGTGGTATCACACTAACTTATGAGGCCGCAGCAGCCAACCCGTTTGGACTTGAAAGCGTTGATTATGTTAATATTGCTCAGGTAACCGCCAGTAATCAATTTGATCCAGACTCGACTCCGAACAACGATAATGGAGATCAGAGTGAGGATGATGAAGATTCTGAATTTATCAACATCCCTTCGACCGATGTGGCCATAAATAAAGAAGTAGATAAAACAGATGTTCCTATGGATAGTCAAGTAACATTTACTATCACGGCAGAAAATTTAGGCAATTTAACTGCTACAAATGTAGAAGTTCAAGATGCATTGCCTAAAGGATACTCATTAATAAACTCATCGGTAACTTCAGGAAGTTATGATGCGAAAACAGGAATCTGGAGCATTCCAGTGATCAATAAAGGAACTATCCAAACATTAACACTAACTGTTAAGGTTGTCGATTTTAATGATTATTTGAATAATGCCCATTTGATCAAACTGGATCAGATAGACACCAATTCGGCAAACAATCAAGATAGTGCCACTGTTTCTCCAAACTGTCTGAAAATCTATAATGAATTCTCGCCAAATGACGACGGCCAGAACGATTTCTTCTACATTGATTGTATTGAAAGGTATCCAGATAACCAGCTTGAGATATTTAACCGCTGGGGTAATTTGGTTTATTATCAAAAAGGCTACAAAAACACTTGGGATGGAAAAGAAGAAGGTTCTGCCAAAACACTTCCTGAGGGCACCTATTTCTATATTCTTGATTTAGGAGATGGATCTAAAAAAACCTCTGGATGGGTTTATCTCAAATAAAACTATCCAGAAAAAGAAAGTTTAAGAAATAGGATTAACCAAAATAAAATTGGCTATGATTAGAAATATAAAAAAGGTTTTCGCGATAATAACTCTATTCTCGATATATGGAGCCTTTGCACAGCAAGACCCCCAATACACGCAGTATATGTACAATACACTCACCGTAAATTCGGCTTATGCCGGTTCGCTTGGACATTTAGCCATAACAGGAATTTACAGAACGCAATGGATTGGTATTGAAGGCGCTCCAGATACTCAAAGTTTTTCTTTGGATACTCCAGTCGGAAAAAATGTAGGCCTTGGAATTTCAATCGTAAACGAAGAAATAGGACCAACAGATGAACAATATCTAGATGCCAACTTCTCTTATACCATAAAATCTGGAGAGACCCATAAACTTTCTTTTGGAATAAAAGGAGGTGGACGCGTCATCAATATTGACTGGTCTAAAGGAAGCTATAAAGATCCCGATGTGCAGTTTCGCGAAAATATTACCAACAAGTTCCTTCCTGTTATCGGTGCAGGATTATATTGGCACGGAGAAAGAGATTATATTGGACTTTCAATTCCAAATTTTATGACCCGTGAACGTTATACTTACGATGATATCAGCGAAGATTTAGTCAATCAGAGAATACATGCCTATCTTATTGGAGGCTATGTATTTGATCTTTCAGCGCATACCAAATTCAAACCTGCCGCTTTGGTAAAATATGTGGCCGGAGCCCCTCTAATTGCCGATATCTCAGCCAATTTTATGTTTAATAATTCACTTACGCTGGGTGTTTCGTATCGTACGTCAGATTCTGTGAGCGGTCTTATTGGAATCCAAATCACGCCTATGATTATAGCAGGTTATGCCTATGATTATACTACAACCGCATTGCAGAATTACAACAGCGGAACACATGAAATTATGCTTCGTTTTGAACTGGTTTCACGCAAAAAAGGACTAAAATCACCAAGATTCTTTTAATACGGATAGTCTATGAAAAGAACAATTACTATACTCACCTTATTGGTTATACAGCTGATTTATCCGCAAACCAAAAACAAAACGGCTGATGCTCTTTTTGATAAGATGTATTATGTTGAAGCCGCAAAATCGTACGAGCTTTCCATCAACAATGGAGATGCTTCTAAAGAAACGCTTCAGCGGGTTGGAGATGCTTATTATTTCAATACAAAAATGTCAAGTGCTTCCAAATGGTACGGAAAACTGATTGCTGAATATCCCAATGACGTTTCTTCCGAATATTTATTTCGTTATGCACAGTCGCTGCAAGGGATTCAGAATTACGAACTGGCAAAAAAATGGATGAAAAGCTTCGCCGAAAAACAGAAATCGACCGATGCTAGAGCTAAGAACTTTTCGCTGAAAAATGTGACATTGGAAGACATCGAAAACATAAAACCTTCTTTTATCCTAGAAAACTTGGACATCAATTCTGCTTATTCTGATTTTGGTCCGATGTTTTACAAGGGCGATCTGGTCTACTCCACCACCATCGATTCTTCTTATATAAAAACCGAAAAATACGGCTGGAACGATCAGCCTTATCTGAACATGCAGCTGGGAAAAATCAGCGAAACGCAATCTAACGTTACTTTCAAAGAACGTTTCGGAAAAGAAATTACAACACAGTATCACGAAGCCTGTATTGCCTTTTCTCCCGACGAAAAAACCATTTATTTTACCCGAAATAATTATAACGGGAAATTAAAACGAGACAGCAAAGGCATTAACAACCTGAAGATTTACTCCGCAACAGCTATAGAAAACAAAGACGGAGCCACACAATGGACAGATATTAAAGAACTGCCTTTTAACAGCGACAATTATTCAGTAGGACATCCTTCAGTAAGTAAAGATGGAAAGAAGCTTTATTTCGTATCCGATATGCCGGGAACCATTGGTTCTACAGATATTTTTGTAGTTGATATTTTAGGCAATAACCAATTCTCTCAACCTAAAAATTTAGGCGAAAAAATAAATACAACTGGGCGCGAAATGTTTCCCTACATTACCGATCAGGCACTTTACTTCTCTTCTGATGGTTTCTTGGGTTTGGGAGGTTTAGATGTATTTGAAAGCCGTCTAACTGATGGCATTTTTGATACTCCAGCTAATCTTGGAGCCCCATTAAACAGTAATAGGGATGATTTTGGTTATATCGTTAACGAAGCAGACAATAAAGGTTTTGTGTGTTCCAACCGAAAAACAGGCAGAGGCGATGATGATATCTATTCTTTTGAAAGATCGTGCAATCAAGCTATAAGCGGTTATGTTTATGATGCTATTTCAAACAGCAGAATCGCCGGCGCAATGGTAACACTTAAAAATGCAAACGGAATTAAAGTAGCTGAAACCGTTTCTCAGCTTGACGGAAAATACGATTTTAATAACAATGTAAATTGCAATACACCTTATACTATTGAGGTTACAAAAGAAAATTATAATACCAATAAGAAAGCAATTATTACAGCAAACAGCTCTGGAAAAACAGAAGCTCTTGTAGGTTTGGATCCTGCTTTAATCGTTCGCGAAAATGGTCTTTTAAAAATAAAAATCGGAATTATCTTCTTTGATTTAGATAAATCAGACATACGTTATGATGCTGCTATAGAATTAAATAAAGTAGTTCTCTTAATGTATCAATACAATAACATTGTTATAAAAATTGAATCGCATACCGACTCGCGCGCCAACGATCAATACAACTTAGAGTTGTCTGACAGAAGAGCAAAAGCCACAAGGGATTATCTAATTTCCCAAGGAGTTGCCCCTGAAAGAATAGAAAGCGCAATTGGTTATGGAGAAACACAATTAATAAATAACTGCTCTACCGGCGTTCCATGCACAGAAGCACAGCACCAAGTCAATCGCAGAAGCGAATTCATTATTACCCAAATCAATGACAGCTCGAGCAAGACCTTAATACACTAAAAAGACATGACAAACGACACACTCCTTCACACAGACGCGTGGGTTATCACCCTGTTTTTATTTGCTTCAATGCTTTTGGCCAGTTATTTGGGAAAAATTACTGGAAGCTATATGCGGAGAAGGTCTGGTGATCAGGATAAGCCTGGTGAAACTGCTTCTCTAACCGCACTGCTTTTTTTCCTGCTGGCCTTCACATATGGAATGAGCAGCAGCCGTTATGATTCCCGAAGACAGATTGTCGTTGAGGAAGCCAATGATATCGGTACAGCTGTCTTACGAAGTGATTTATATCCGGATTCCATAAGGGCGGCATTCCGTCGGGATTTTAAAGATTATCTGGAGACCCGAATAGCGTATTACCATTCCGGTGCTGATGTAAAGGCGGTTTTGCAGTCTGACAGCCTCTCTCAGGTCATTGCCGCAAAATTATGGAAACGGGCTGCGGGACTTTCACAAAACCCCCTTCATCTGGCTGCCACCCAGCAGATGATACCAGCTTTAAATACCATGATTGACGTCACAACATCAAGGCTTTCGGGTGAGAAGGCAAAAGTCCCAAAGAGTATTCTAATGATGCTGTTTTTTCTAGCAGCCATAACCTCTTTCTACAGTGTTTATACCGAGGCTCGTAGAACTAAAGTCGACTGGCTTATACAGATCGGATTCTGTCTTCTGGTTTCATTGGTGGTTTTCTTTACGCTGGATTTAGACAGGCCGCGCCGCGGATTTGTTAATCTTGATGTGCCTAATCAAACAATTATAGCTTTACGACAGCAGTTTAAATAAACGACGGCTGCAATAAGGACTTATAGCAGATTAACATCTTTTTGGCTGGGTGCAAATTGAAGATGCATAATATTGAAAACATCTAGAATGGATCATATGAATGAAAAATAATCTGATAAATGTTCAGCAACCCATTAATTTAATCAATATCTACAAATCTTAAAGCTTTCAAATTCTCTTTACAGCAAAAAAGCCGCTCTTTACAGAGCGGCTTTTCGGATATGAAGAACGTTACTAACTTAAAAAAAATAACCAATGGTTATCTGAAAAACTCTATTCTTCATATCACTATTAATTACATATGTATCTGGGCTTGCGTCTTTAAATATGTCTGAATAGGAAATATTATACCTCAAATCCGCATAAAACCTATCCTGAAACTGATAGCCTAATCCTAAATTTACAGATGTGTCAATACCATTTGCATAATCGGACAAATTGAAAGTTTCTTGATTTTCATAACCTAAAAAGTTGTCTTGGTATTTATTATCAGCTTTTAAAAGAATCCCTATTTGAGGACCTGCCTGTACACTTAATCCTTTGACTACATAATATTTTAACATCACTGGAATATTTAAATAATTTAACCTGATTGTGCTGTTGTAATGTGAATTTTGCACATCTATGTCGGAATAGGAAAATTTCATTCCCTGCTGGCTGTATAATACTTCTGGCTGAATTGCAAAGTTTTCTGCCAGAGGAATTTCTGCCATTACACCAGCGGTAAAGCCCGTTTTATCAGATGATTCTAATTCGTTTTCATCAGAAGCAAGGCGGGAGATATTTAAACCTGCTTTTACGCCAATTTTTACCTTTCCGGTTTGGGCCGTAACACCTGCACACACAAGGAGTGCATATAAAACTAGCATGGATTTTTTCATAATACTTGTCTGTTTTTAAGATTGGCAGCTCCAAGACCAGAGCTGCCTATTCTGTCTGTAATTTGTTATTTCTTAATAATCTTAGCTGTGTATCTTTTTCCTTCCACAGTGCAGTCTAAAACATAGACTCCCGTAATTAATTGGCTTACATTTATGCTTGACGGCATTGAAGCATAGCTTTTGCTCCATACGGCAGTGCCGTCTGCTGAGTAGATTTTGATCTCTGTTTTGCCGTCGATAGCATCTGCCAGAAAGATATTTACATTGTCAGCTGCCGGATTTGGAAAAACTCTAAAAGCGTTCGTTATTTTTCCGATAATCAAACCTTTAGATTCAATTGGCGCTGACATGCTTCTGCATCCATTACTATTTGTGGTTTGAAGCGTATAGCTTCCTTCCCAGATTGTGGCCACTGCTTTTTGAGTTGCATTTGGCAGTGGTCTCCCGTTTAAATACCATTGATATCCCTCTGCATCTGCTGAGGCAGCTAATTTATTTTCATCTAAAAGCTGAATTTCAGGAGCAGTGTTTTCAAGAATAGCAATACTGGTTTTGAAGGTTTTGCCCAAACCGCTTTCATTGTAAACCGTAACATAGTAATCTCCGCTTTCCTCTGCAGTATATGTGGGTTCTGTTGAACCGTCAAACCATTCGTATGCGCTGTAATTGCCTGGATTTAAAACTGCTTCCGGACCGCAGACATCTCCGCTTGCCAGTTCAGATTCAAAAGTATCAAATACAACTTTTACCGTCTCAGAAACCGTACATCCATTTTGTAATACAGCTGTTACTGTATAATCTCCCGCTGTACTTACATCAATACCATTAGTAATAGCACCTGTGTTCCATGTATAAGAGGAAACTTCCAGTTCATGGCCTATAAAATTAGTTTCGGCATCAAGGTATATGTTTTTACCTGCATAGGTATGTAATACTGGACTATCAAATATTTTGAAATCTGATGATATATTTTGATAAGTATAATTTTTACTCTCATTGTTTTGAACAATCATATCATTTTCCAGCTTTGCTTTAACTGTAAATACGTGTGAATCTCCGCTGTCATCAAGCTTAGGCTGTTTCTTGAAAGTGTACTCAATGCTTTCTCCAACCGGTATTCCAGAAGTGATAATCTCTGAGACAGCTTCTCCAGTATTCACATAGTCCAAATCTAATTGGACTGCATTTTCTGCAATCGCTTTTTGCCCTTCATTTGTCAGTTTCACTTTTACTTCGCTGTTGCCGCAAATGTCTTTTGGGGATAAAATTTGTAATGATACATCTAAAACTGCTTCATTTATTACCTTTATATCATCCAGAACCAAATAAGAGTATCCATCAGATTTTGCATGCCTAAAACGAAGCATTGCTGACTTTCCTGCATATTTGGTAATGTTGACTACCCCTTTTTTCCATTCAGTGTCCACATAAGTTCCCTGCGTTACATTTCTCCATATTTCAGTCCAGTCACTATCTGAAGTCTTAATATCAACAATTAAAATATCATTAACATTGCTCTGCATGGCATAATAAAACTCCAATGCCGTAGAAGCCGATGATAATTTGTACAGCGGAGAAACCAGCTCTGAGTAATAATAATAGCCTTCTAACTGGCTGTATAGAAGCTTTCCGTCCGTATCTCCCGTACGATCTTTTATTGGAAGCGTCAAATATGTGTTATCGGTAATGCTAAGAGCTCTCCAAGGATAATTTTCATCGCTTTGATTAGATACAAATCCTTTCGATCCAAATATGGAGCCTTTGCTTAAATTAGAGAAATTCTCTGTGCTTAACTCAGGAGTTTTTTCAACTACCTGAAATGTGCCTGTTATAGTCTGTGCAGTCAAAGCTCCTTGTGCAAGTGCTTTTAAGTTAATTTCATAATTTCCTGCTGCTAATTTTGGAAGACCGTTTATATTATAAATAATAGTCTGGCCTACAAGAATTTCATCATTTTTTTCCAGTACAACAGGAGCGCCTACAGCCTGTCCACTTTGAGTGATCTGGTATTCAACTTTAACTTTATTAATTGTGTTATAAGCTAAATTCTTAACACTTACAAAAAATTCAGACGACGATGCATCTTCATAAACAGTCTCTCCTACACTAAAATTGGATAAGCGCAGGTAATCTTTTTTCTCTTTAATTTCAATATTATCTACTGCAAAACCATTAGCAAACAGTCCATTATCATTATGTTGGAATGCAACCTGTACACAAGAATTCCCTGCATAAGGAGTTAAGTCCACATCATATTCCCACCACGCGCCATAATAAGGCATATGAAAAACTTCTTTCCATGTTTCCCCTCCATCGGTACTTACTTTTACATAACCGTCTGACCAGTGCTGAGAATCTCCAAAACCATCAAATGATAAATGTGCTTCTTTGTAATTTGTCAAATCAAATACCGGCGATACCAGCATATCATTTGAAGCATCACAATTACATTTGTCATCATTGCTTGCCATAAATTTAGTGTGATCTTCAAGAAACCATCCCGGTGATCCTAAATCTGCACGCAATCCCTGCTGCCATCCCGCAGATCCTTTGTTTTCAGAAGTTCTCCATCCCTTGTATCTGCTTGCATCTTCAAAGTCCATTTTATAGGGAAGTGCAGATACTTTCATATCTTCATTGTTCCAATTATCGTATGCAAAAACCACAGCATTATTACCTTGCTTAACATCCTTGGCCATATCTTCAGGAAAAACAGACACTGAAACAGTATGCTCTCCGACATTTTGCAGACTGATGTTTGAAATGGAATACGTTAAAGTATCTTTAAACCTTGTAAAATTTAAAGTTGTTTTTTCTGTTTTCGAAAAAACTTCATTTTTCAAAGCATCAAGAACTTTAGTTGTAACATTCACCACCTGGCTTGCTGCCGCAAAATTATTTGTGATTTTAGCGCTTACTGTAACATTAGTATTATTAATATCGCATTTCCCAGCATCCAATTTCGCTGCTAAAACCTCTAAGTCATAAGGAGCATCGCTCACCAGGATGTTATCTACAAAACCTCCTAAAAAGCCATCGTAATAATCATCAGTTTTTACATGAAAACGAATTGCAACTTTTTTTCCGGCAAGATCGTTTAAGCGAATCTGGTATGGATCTTTCTTGAGCTGCGTATTTACGCCCGTAAACCAGCCTCCTTCTGTACCATCATAATGCAGTGTTTCAGGATAATTGACATTCTCAACTTTTTTCCATGTCTTGCCTTTATCCTCTGAATATTCAACAATTAAGCCGTCATATCCCTTATGGAATAGATAATATAAATCGAACTCAATATATGGAGAAATAACATTTGTAAAATCAAAGATTGGAGATTCTAAAACAAAATCAGAATTAAGGGCCATTCTGTCATTTGCTCTTATATCCGTAGTTGCCCAGATATACTGTGATTTAGTATTTCTAAATGAAGCAGGATAATTTTGAAACAAATATTTCTGCGTTCCGCTTAATGCCTTTGTATTCCATCCTCCCGGAGTTCTTTCAAATCCTTCACTGTAGGGCAGCTGTGTTACTATACCGCTGTATGCTGCATTTAAAATACGATTATTTGCAGTTACCGGATCCTGCACTAAGGCAACATACCCCTCATAAGTATGCAGACCAGGTGCTGATAGATCAATAGAAGTATCAAAAGTAATTGTCATTTGAGATTTGCCTTTAAAAGCATCCTTCAGTGTAACATCTTTCCAAATTGCAATGCTTCCAGCTTTTGTATCGGCATACCCGACTTTTAAAACAGTTCCCGCTGGAATATCCTGACAGCCTAAATTTGTGAAAGTAATAGCTGGTGTGTAATTTGCCGCAAGTGCATCACCTGTATACATTGGAAGATCCAGCGAGGTTACTTTAAGGTCAAAATCTTTCTCTGCATTAGCAATAGTTATAGGCGAAACAAAAGAATATCCATCTTTTGCACCAAATTCGACAACGGGCTGCAGATCAAGTTTTACTTCTATATAATTGACAGCTCCGTTACCCTGATAGGGAATTGAAGCTTGAATTTTTAAAGTTGTCTCTTCACCTATGGCTAAATCTTTGGCAAAAGCAACTTTATCATCAAGAGTATAAAAAGTTATAAATCTGCCTAAGGCATTTGCCATTGCCCTTAATTTGAAATTCAGGAATTCATCTGCTTTAATGACAGTAGTTCCTGTATTTCTAATGGTAACATAAAAAGGTTCATCTCCTTTTAATGGACCGCAGGGTATTGAAGGATTTTCAACAGAAATTACTGCAATCTGTCTATCAGAATAAGCTGTACCTACGCCGATTGCATACCAGGCGTTTGTAATTTGCTTATACTCTTCGGAACCTAATCCATACAAATCTTCTGCCGCCAATAAAGTTGCCTGACGCATGTCAGTGAAATTCGAAGATGGTGATAAATATTCTGTAAGGGTTATATAAGCCAGTTTTTCAGCTTTAGCAAGACCGATAGGTTTTACAATGTAGCTGTTATTGAGATCATTAACACCTTCCCCGCCCTCTACCAAGAGGTAATACCAGTAATTGGTAATTCCGCTGTTTATGTGTACACCGCCATTATCATAAGAAGTATTTGTCGGGCTTACCCAGTTTACGCCGCCATAGGTATCCGGCTGGCCCTGCGCTTTTGGGTCAGACATGCTTCTTAAACTTCCATGTGTATATAATTCGTCCCCCAAAAGCCATATATCATTCTTTGAATCTTTTCCAGCGTAAAACTCGATTGAAACACCGAAAATATCACTAAAGGATTCGTTCATTGCTCCAGATTCACCTTCATAAATCAGGTTGGCAGAAAATTGTGTTACTGCATGCGTTAACTCATGTCCTGTAATGGCTAAACTTACAAAAGGCTGGTTGTCACCATCTCCAAACTGTGCCCATCCGCCGGTCCACGAAGCATTTTCCACCTTGTTGCCTAAATGTGCAAGACCAAAAATGGTCATTCCTTTGTCATCAACACTGTTTCTATTGAATTTTTCCTCGTAATAATCTATAGTTTTCTGAAGTCCCCAGTGGATATCAATTGCGGCTTCATTACCGTCTTTATCATATAGATCGTTCCAGTTATTATCTTCATCGATATACTCTGTAAGTATTTCATCTGAAGGGCTGTCATAATGATGCATGTTTAGGGTATAAATCGGCACGGAAAATTTTCCCTGCAACGCTTCTAAATGATATCCGTCAGCATATTGTTTTGTATTAAAAGTAACGTTTCCAGAATAGCGCGATTTGCCTTTTCCAATATTATTGCTCTGAAATGCAGTATGAACATCGCGGCTTAAATCGATTTTCAGAATAATTTTTCCTGAATTTGCATCTACATAAATAGTCTGGCTGGACTGCGGACTGGTTGCGAAAATATCGTATTTCCACGCCAGATGATATTCTGTTAGTTTCGAAGAAAAGTTGGGGCCTACATAAACCAATTTTCCTTCTGGTTTTGTCTTAATTTCTTTATGGACTAAGGATGACAACTTTTTGCTCTGCCAAACATATTCCTTAGCGTTTACGTCGTTTAATGCGTTTTGCAAAGCAGCAGCTGCATT
>Ga0160437_1000179_pt1 | contig 36307 bp, 33 predicted proteins | sample HID1975I_E0MG_FD_108227 | JGI IMG/M metagenome (GOLD analysis project Ga0160437, IMG submission 108227) | Enriched soil microbial communities from UW Madison campus, WI, USA - HID1975I_E0 MG | ecosystem: Environmental > Terrestrial > Soil > Unclassified | place: USA: Madison, Wisconsin... | reverse complement strand
CCTTGGCGAAGGCTAGAGTACTATTTGCTTAGAACCCGGCTTCTGTATTAAAGTCGACATTTCAATGGCTTGTCTCGAGGAAGAGTTGCCTAGCAACAAATTTGTCAAAGTTCTAATTTAAGCCGGTATAGATTTTTTTATTAGCGAGAATTTTCTTTTGTCCCATTTGCTGCGTTAGTGAGCAACGGGGCCTGTTTGTCCGACTTGCTCGCTGCCGCGCTCCCACACGGCGCGAACCATCAACTTGGCCCGAAACGCGTACATGCGTTTCGGTTCTTTTTGAGAAGCAGTCGTGTCACAGTCGCCATGCCGAAGGCGCTGTCGTTCATGGCGAACCGCGTGTCTGGCCCGCGAACAAGCTATCTGCGGCTGGCAATTTGCAAAACATATCGACCTCCCAGGCAAGCACGTGGGCGTGCATTAGAGGATAAGTTCAAAACGGCGGGCTATCTCAAGCGCGGGCTTTATCAGGTTCCAGGTGGAGTAGAGCAAAAGGCTGCTGAGGTAGCGCGACAGAACGTTTCCATGCGCAAGCCAGTCTTCGGCTTTGGCAGAAGATTATTTTTTTGCAAAGACCTGGAACTTTACGGCATCTCGGTCGCTCTCTTCCGGTCGCTGCTCTCCTACCCTCATGGGAGGGCAACTGCATGCGATCAACCCGTACCTATGCCCCGCGATCCAATCCAGTGGAAAGCGGGGCTTTTTTCTAATAGTTGTTCGGAAAAATTGGCAGTCAGCGTTTCAGGATAAGGGATTTCCCGCAGGGTCAGCCGTCATCTAGCGCAGCCGCTGCGCGACCAAGCTTCCTGCGATGCCAGGCAAACTTCGCAGCTGCACTTCTTTTCCGGCAGGCTCCCATTTGACGTAGGAGGCGCGGTACCACCCTCGTCAAAATCCCGCACAATGAGGGAGCAGGGCAAAGCGTAGTTCTCGCATCAAGTCTTGCCAGCTTCACGCTTCCTGTACGGCTTACCCCCGGCGACGAATCTCCATCAGCATTGCCGTCCGATCCGGAATCCTGGCCGGCGACGGCTGCTTCGCTCGGGCGTTTGAGCTTGCTGCCTAGCGGGTAGTCGTTTTCAACCTGACCGAGCAGGCCCTCGATACTCGGTGTGATTGAAGATGTTCTTCTCGCGCAGGGAGCAGATCAATGTCGCCAGGATACTGGATGCCTTTTTGCCCGAATTGATCGCGGCATTGCTCAAGACGCTCCCTTACCGCTCAATTGTGCGGATATCAGGCGCTTCTGGGTGGAAAACCCACCGGCGTGTGCTATGATCCAGCTTCCATCAACGCCTGACGCTCTGGAGTTTTCTCGCTTCTCCATGGCCGCGGAGAGCCGAGGCATCACATATGCGAATTGCCGCGCGCGCTGTTTAGCCCACGCGTTGTCTGGATGGGCCATTCGCGCGCTGCGACCTGTAGGGCGAAGTGCTGCCATCTCGGCATCGCTTCTGGTCAGGTCGGGTCTTGGTTCGGGCCTGCTGTTTGCTGCCGGAAGGCCAGAAAAGTATCGGTCTCCGTATCCCTTTGGTCGTGCTCTTTTGCAACACCGTCCCCGCCGAGGATCGTCTTGAATCATTGCTTGCCAACCCGAATGCCGGCCCACCGAAGTAACGCCCAGACCCGTCACGATCCCATACTCCACTGAGCGGCTGCGGAGCGCATGAATCAGCATGGCGCGCTGTCCGACCATCAGGCCGCGTCTTTTGTGGAGCATCAGCACCGCTTGCTGCTCAACCGAATTCACAGCGACGAAGCGCATCGTCGGGCGGGTGACCGCTCCGCAGATCGCTTCTGCATCGGCAGCATCGGTCTTACCTCGGTTTCACATATAGCTTAACATGGGCTGGCGGCATCAGGCGTACCTCATGGCCGATCGCGATGAGTTCCCGCGCCGAATAATGCGCAGACGCGCTGGCTTCCATACAGACCAGGCAAGGCGACAACTCCGCAAAGAACCGAATGACCTCGGCCCTGCGTAGTTCATGCCGGATCAGCACCGCGCCATCAGCAGCGATGGCGTGCAACTGGAACACATTCTTCGCCAGATCCAATCCGACGGTGACAATCTCTTGCTTCATGGAACAAGTGCTAGCCGTGGACCTACAATCACCACATCATCGCACAGTTACGCTGCTGCGGAGCTCGTCCATCACATGAAGTCACCGCGAGATCAATTGGCACCCGATCACGGCGTCCTAACTCACGTGTGCAAGTTTGCTGACGCTACAAATTCGAAGTTTTTCTCCGTTACTCAGTGTAGGGTCGGATTGGCGGATATCTCATTGCAAGCCGCGTTGCCAGCGCCGGGAATGGCGAGAAAGGTGATCGTCTCTGGCAAGAGAGTAACATCTCCGGCAAGTTGGGCACTGCCGGATAGGTCCGGCAGCGTGTCGTTGGCGCCCAGGCGAAGCAACCGACCGTTCAGTTTTACACTATTAGATTTGGGGCCTGGAGACGACAGGGTGTATCGCAAGCTCTGCTTGCTTATGCGAATTTGCTTTGCTGAAGCGCCGTTATTGATCGCAAGCATCGTGACTCCACCAGCTCGATTAGGAAGACAATGTGCGTAGAGGTGGATTCCACTTGTCAGCGGATTACCAGCGTCAAGCACAGTCGGCCCCATCAGCCGGTGCCAGAGCAAGGCGGACCAATAATTTGCTTTAGGTGTGAGGTCGTCTTGATTGAGGAGGCCATAGCTACCGGCGGCCAAGGTGTTATGGATAGAAACATGTACACCTTCCTTTGCCAATCGCCCCAATTGGTCGAGGTAGCGGAAGCTGTCGAGGAACGTTCCTCCCCACGGGTTACCGCCGCAGGCGGCATCCGCGCCCTCAGTCATCCACAACGGTTTGCCGCCCTCATATCGATCCCGCAGTTCTTCATAGAACGCCCTGGTCAGACTGGTGCGTGAAAGCCACTCCTCGGAGAGAGCATCCGCAGCGCTGGTTTGCGGCATCTTCATTGCCGCGCACCGCATCGAGGCGGCGCCGTAGTGATGGTAAGAGAATGCGTCAATTCCATCACCCATGGTCGCGAGCAGCGATGCGGTGGGAAGCGAGCCCGGAACATGCGGCATTCCCCAAGAGGTAGGAGTTTCGCTGGCAGAGCCTGGGCCCAGAATTTTCATTTCCGGTAAATTGAGCCTGGCGAATTTGTCGAAGATCCGGAAGTCACGACCATAGTCTGCCGCCGTGTAACCTGCAGGAGCCCCACCAATCCCTGCCATCGACGGCTCGTTCATGAACTCGGCCGCTGCGATCTTTCCGCCGAGCGAATGGGTGTATTTCGCCCAACGTTCCGCCTGATCCGTCGTCCACACGCCGCTCTTGTCACGCACGCCATCTCCAATCGCAAACGACGTCACGATTTTCGCATCGATCGCACGTGCGAACTCTATCACACCGCGCCACTGCGAGCGATGAAGGACGCTCTTGAAACCCGGCGGGGGAGACGAAACATAATCATTCTGTTCGTCCGGAAAATATACGGTGTTCGCCCAAGTCCCGCTTACACGCAGATAGAATGGGCCTAACGCCTGAGACAGCTTACGAAGCCTTGGATTGGATAAATCGATCGGAGCGCGATACTCGAACGGACTGGTTTCACGGACCTTTATTGCCCCGGTAAATTCCGGCCGATAGGGCTTCCAAAACTGGCCTCCGGTCACCTGTGCCATTTCAATGTTGTAGGATTGAAAGCGGCCGTCCACCCTACCAACTAGCGGAAGCGAAGCGACATCGATCTGGTCGGCTAATGAAGGCCGCGCGTGCAACGTTGCCGATGTAAGCAGCATTGCAACCATAATGGTCAGCGGTACTTTCTGACTGGAAGTCGCTTTCCTCTGTGCCTTTTGCGCCAAAGCCGAATTTTCCCGCATATCACACCCCTTTTCAAGCAAAGAAAGCATTTGCGAAACCATTCCGTCAAATCGCGATTTTTTAATAACCCATAGCAATAGCCTATGGATTGGCGCCTGGCCGAGCGCGGTGGTTCGTCACGGATCAGGCTGGCCCCGAAGGCGGGAAAGGATTGCTGGCTGTTATCGCTGCATGGCGGCTGGTGGTACCTGCAAAGGCGCATTACTTTCGAACACCGGGTTTGAAGCGGTGTCACTATGCTAAGTCATGCTAGGGTTTTACAGGGAGTTCCAAACTTTCCTTTGGTTTGAATTAGCGCTATAAGCCTTAGTATGGCTGCCGGAAACTGAGGAAAGCTGAACCAGCTTCAGCAACGGCCGGATGGCGCACTTGTCGATGCGGCCTGGCTGGAGCGCGGCGGCTACTCCTCCTCGCTTCGCAGCCAGTACGTCAAGGCGGGATGGCTCCATCAGCCGGCTCCACGCGTATATCGCCGCGGAAACAGTCCGCTCGGCTGGCGTGAGGCCATCATATCCCTCCAGACCTTCCTCGAGAGCGACGTGACCGTGTGCGGGCGAAGCGCGCTGGAGAAACTGGGGTACGGCCACTCTGGGGCGGCGCAGGGAGGTTCACCTCTATGGCGCGCAAAGGCCGCCCGGTTGGCTTGCTGCCTTGCCCCTCGAGGTCGAGTTTGTCTGGCACAACAGCCGGCGGCTGCTTCCTGATAATCCGGTCGTCACGCAATCCGATGACGCACAGAGCGGTGCGAGCGATGAGCCGCTTCACTTCCTGCCGGGCGGTTTTCTGATCAGTGGCGGAACAGCCAAATGGGGCCTGCGCCTCGCCAGCGCCGAACGGGCCCTGTTCCAGCTTCTCGACGAACTGCCGGGCCGCGAAACCTTCCACCAGGTCGACATGCTGATGCAGGGCCTGGCGAACCTCAGTCCGCGCAGCCTGCAGGTCCAGCTGGCATCCTGCACCAGCATCTTGAAGATACGCTCAGCGACCGCTGCTTCCACCGGATTGATCGTCCGGCTCCCACGGATGTGCTCTCCACGCCCGTCCAGGTTTTTGACGACCTCGTAGCCATAGGAGGTTGCTTCCATCGGACTTACCCTGCTCCACGCGTCTCCGGAGGCCTCTGCGGGTCTTGTCAGCGAGGTCTTTCAGAAAGAGCGCATTCATCGTGCCCTTCAACCCGATATGGAGAGCCTCTATCCTTGATTGGTATTTTCGCGACATTCTGGCGCAATTACTTTAAAATTGTGGCCTTGTAGGCGCCATGACAAATTTTTAACCCAGTAAGCATATACACGACTGGCGGTCTTCGTCAGTGTTGCTTCATGGCTGCGCTACGGCCACAAGCCGCGCGCGTGAAAGGAATCAGGATCACGCGGATCAGAACCACGTTTGCCGGGCGGAAAGGCGGCTATCCGGGATGCGGCATCCATGGATTTGAAGCCAGATGAAAGAGGACCTCGGTCGCAGTTTCGGATCCCAAGAGGTAGATACCGGGCCTGCTCCCGCAGACGACAGAACTGACGAGGCGCACGCGCTGCAGCGGGCACTGATCGCGATTTACCGGGAACTGGCGGTTGGACTTGAGCGGACGTGGGGTTCGCGCGACGCGGCTCTCGATGCGCTTCAGGATGCTTCCGCGAAACTGGCCGCCGGCGCCCGCATCGGCGCGGTCCATAACCCGCGCGCCTATCTGCGGCGCATGGCCTTCAATCTTGGCCAGAACAGGCGGCGCTCGCTCTCCCGCAGCGTGCCTGTAGACCGCTTCATTCTGGACACTGTGGCCGACGAGGCCCCCGATCCTGAGCGCATGGCTGCTTCCGCCAACGAACTCGCCCGCGCCTTGGCATTCGCGCAGCACTTGCCTGAGCAAAGGCGCACCATATTTTTCCTGAGGTGGGTCGATGATCTCTCCACCGGCGAGATCGCGGGAAGGCTCGGCCTGCGCCGCCGTACCGTCCAGAAGGAATTGGCACGCGCTGCTGATTTCCTTCGTCGCCGGTTGGAGAATGGCGGCGAAGCACAGGGCGACGACGCCTGCTGAGATTTATTTTGAGGCAGGGGACGCCTTTTCGTTTCCCGGGTGTCTGGATGTGGGACCAACAGGGCTTCCTCCTCAGCGGGTTAGGGTGATCATCGCCTGACATCGGCAGGTGGTGGCCGCAGGGTGCCGGGCCGGATGCTTGCAGAGCGGATCCTGCGAGCGATTGGCCGGGTTCCCGCAACCCATAGGAGGTCGCCCTGAGCGGCTGGGAACGCATGAACGCGGGCCGACGCGCAGATGTGCCTGGCGCGAGCCTTTTCGATGCAGGCGCGTGCGCCGAAGGGCTGTCCGGCGTTGCACTGGCAGATGCCGGCCTTTGCGGCACAAGCCTGCCGACAGTGAAAATGGCCGGCACCGGCGAACGGGCGTCTTCTTCTGCCCAGGGCAAAGGTGCCGTGACCGGCCGGCACCGCCGAACTCTGGCATCCTGGCAAGTGGACACTGCCAAACGCCTCCTGCGCTCTCGCTTGAACGAGCCTGTCGCAATCGCCGAAATCGCCGGTGCCTGCGGTCTCTCGCCATGCTACTTCATCAAGGCGTTCACCTGCACGGTCGGCATCACGCCCTACACCTGGCTGATAGATCGGCGCCTTGAGATGGCTTGTTACTTGATCGACGGATCATCCATGTCGCTTGCCCAGATTGCGCTCGACTGCGGGTTCTGCGATCAAAGCCATCTTACGCGGACATTTGCCAAGCGATTGGGAACGACACCTGCCAGATGGCGACAGTCGCGTTCCTGCCTTGGCACCGGTTCCGAGGTTCACCCGCGATAGCGGCTCCTCAGTCGCGGCTTGCTTTCCTGCCTGTGCGGCGGCGTTTGCATCGGCAGGCGTTTGCGCGCCTTTACCCATATCCTGCCGCTCTGGAGGTCGGATTTCCGCCGTCCGGTACAGATAGGCGAAGCATCCTTGGCCCATCGCGCGCTCGATGTCTGGATAACCGGCTGCCGTAGCGGCGATCTTTGCTTTACCGGTCATCGATATGTTTGCCTCCACGCGGCCGCCAAAGAGCGGATAAATTGAAGAAGGGAATGGGACGAACGGAATCCGTATGTCGTGTCGGTGAATTTTGCATCATGTGCATGGCAATAGCGTGCCTGAGCATTGTCGCGGTTCCGACGATCCTTCTTCTAATCTGAATCTGCCAAAACCGCTGGACCTGTCTGACCGAAACTCCAAGCCAGCGCGCACGTTTCTCGAGCGCAGACGCCTGTCGCCGCTCGTCTTGGCGCGTCGTTACGGGCGAAGGCCGATATGGCTGTCATCATTCCCTCGAATTGTTCAGACGATCTGCCTTCCGGCGCCTGTTTCCTGCCTTGCGCATTCAACGCGGCAAGTCCGCTCGACCTGCTAATTCTATTACTGTTGAGTTTCACTGAGAACTGACCCGGAGGACGCGGATGAAATGTTGCATCACCATAGAGGTAGTTCATGTATTCTTACGCAGACAGGATCCGGGCAGTTTTCAGTGAAACTCAACAGCGTTACCCCTTTCTCGCAGAGACGTAGATACATTTGTCGACACGTGTCGTGGCTCTGATAGTGTATCACCATTGTAGATACACAGGAGTTTGATATGGGAGTTCAGGTCAGAAAGTGGGGGAATAGCGCAGCAATCCGAATTCCCTCAGCCATCATGGCGGCAGCCGCACTAAGTGTCGGGCAGGAGGTGGAAGTGCGCGAGAAAGACGGGAAACTCATCATCGAGCCTGTCTCTAAGCCGGTCTTCACTCTGGAAGCCTTGCTTGCTGAAATGAAGCCAGAGACCTTCCCCGAGATTGTTGATTTTGGGCCCCCCGTTGGTAACGAGCTTCTTTAATCCAGAGCGCCTACGTTCCCGATACCGGTGATATTGTTTGGGTTCAGTTTAATCCTCAGGCAGGTCATGAGCAGGCGGGGCACCGCCCTGCACTGGTGCTCTCTCCATCGGCGTACAACGAGATGCGGGGCATGATGATTTGCTGCCCGATGACTGGCCAGATCAAGGGCTATCCGTTTGAGGTCATCGTGTCCCAGTCTCCAGCGAGTGCCGTGCTGTCTGATCAGGTGAAAATTCTGGATTGGAAAGTACGTGGGGCAAAGAAAAAGGAGGCTGTGACGGCTTCGGTAATTGCGGAAGTTAAAGCGAAAATTGCTGCATTACTTACGCTTTATCAATTCGGCAAGTTATATCATCAATATACACATTATTTCGCCGTAAGACAATCAAGATAATTGAACTAGATCAAGGGTTTTATGTTTGAAAGTAACCCTAAGCAAAACGAGATGATGGTTTAGAGCCCGCCCCGAAATTTGTTGAGCAATATTAGCATGTTGTGATTCACGCCGTCCTGCGAGAGATGGAGTGATCAATGGCATGGACTGGTATTGCCCGGCAGGAGCATAGCCGGAAAGGGTTGCGCTATTCCAGCGATATGACGGGCAGGGAGTGGGAATTGGCGGCGCCGTTTATCCCGCCAGCCAGACGCGGAGGTCGGCGTCGCACAACGGACATGCGCGAAGTGGTGAATGCCTTGCTTTACATTGCGGCAAGCGGCTGCGCCTGGAGGCTCCTTCCCAAATGCTTTCCTCCGGTTTCTACGGTCCAGCGCTATTTCTATGCCTGGCGAAACACCGGCCTCATGGAGGCGATGAACACGGTGCTGGTGATGAACCTGCGGCAGATCGAGGGACGCGAAGCCTCTCCGAGCGCCGGTGTGATCGACAGTCAGTCGGTGAAACAACGGAAAGCGGCGGCCCTTGCGGCTATGACGCTGGAAAGAAGATCAAAGGCCGCAAGCGCCACATCATGACGGACATCTGCGGCTTTCTCGTCTTCATCCTCGTCCACACCGCCGACATTCAGGACCGCGACGGTGCCGTGGATGTCCTCAAGGCCGTGCGCAAACGCTTCCCTTGGCTGCGCCACGTCTTTGCAGATGGAAGCTATGCCGGCGACAAGCTTCGTGCCGCCCTGACCGTATCAGGTGCCTGGACGATCGAAATCATCAAACGTTCGACAAGGCGAAGGGCTTTCAGGTTCTCCCTCGCCGATGGGTCGTCGAACGCACCTTCGCATGGCTTGGCCGATGCCGCCGCCTTGCCAAAGACTGGGAGACCACCATCGCATCCTTCACGGCATGGGCGACGATAGCCTCTATCCGCATGCTTACCCAGAACCGCAAGGTATTGCTACGTTTGAGAAACTTCGGAGTCAGGCACTAAGGCCCACGGCGGCGATACGGCCAAGCAGGCGGCTAGGCGGAACGCTGAAAAAAAGCCGGCCACAAGGGCCGGCTTGGAAAGTCTTTAGGAGAGGATGCCTGAAAGGCACTGCACATATGTCGGTCGCGGCGCGTTTTCGCAAATGCAAGGAGTGCAACCAGTATTGCTCGATCTGGTTGCAATTCATGAAATTGACGCGCTCGCCGCTCGTCAGACGGTTTGCGGACCAGCCTTCCACGTATCTGCAAAAGCTCGCGCAAAGTTCTCGCCCAGGACTTTTTCGATCGTGCGAGCGCGATAGCCACGCGCTGCCATGGCATCCGCGATCACCGAATAGCGGTCTGGCCGGTTGAGCCCGATTACGAAAGGCGGCGGACCTTCCCCCGGAGCGGATACACCTGATCTCTTGCGCCTCTCGATTTCCTCGTTCCAGGTAGCCATGCTTTCAGGGGACGTGTCGAACGGCGTCAGCGAACCATCGGTGCCGATACCGACATGATCCTCCCCGCAGACTCTCAAGGCGTGGTCGAGATGCGCGATGTACGCCGCGATATCGGGCTGTTCGGGGTAGGGAACGAGAAAGCTCAGCTCGTATATGCCGACGACTCCACCATTCTTGGCTAGCGTACGAAGCAGAGCATCCGATTTGTTGCGGGGGTGACTGTGCACTGCAGCGCAGCCTGCGTGGGTTACGAGTACCGGGACGCGGGATGCGGAGATGGCTGCGAAGCCGGTCGCTTCGTCGCAGTGGCTGATGTCGATCGACACGCCAAGTGCGTTCATCCTCGCGACCGCCTCGTGCCCGAGCCGCGTCAGGCCCTTCGGGTTCTTGGCCAGCACCCCAGAGCCGAATGGGGTCTCCCGGTTGTAGGTTAGACCCATCACGAGCACGCCGGCCTGCCGGAAGTGGTCGATGTTTTCGATTTTGCCCTCGAGCATCTCTCCGGCCTCGAAGGAAAAGATGATGCCCACTTTTCCGGTCCGCTTGGCTTCACCGAAGTCGGAGAAAGACCGAATGCGCGTAAATAGCTGCGGGTTTTTATCTATGGCCTTGGCGATATCGGCGATATCGACATCGGTCTGTGCCTTGTCGAGATTTCCGCTTCCTCCAAGCGTCATCTTGAGGGCGGTGAGACCCGAGGAGCGGACGAGCGCGGCATATGCATCGTCGAGAGGGGCGTCCGGATCGAGGGGAGGCATCAAGTTGCCGTCGATGAGCAACCCTCCGGTTGCAACCTGCGCGCCTTTGGCGGCGTCGGCAAAGGCGTGTACCGGCGCGAATGCCGCGGCGGAGAATGCCGCTCCGGCAAAGCCAAGAATTTGACGACGATCCATTTCTTCCTCCCGATTGCGCGGCCCGACTTGGCGGAAGGGTATCGCTTCGCGCAATTCAACTTCGACCGGCGGCGTTCTGGATCGACGGAACGGATTTCGAGATTTCGTCCGTAATCGCTCAGCCACCGGGGGGGACCGGCGTCCATCGCTGATGTTGGAAGTGCTATCCGAGCAAAGGTGCGGGACCTGACGGGCGGATATCCGGGCGTGCGGACCTGATAGATGCTATCATATGTGTTGCAGAATGTAAGATCGGCGCATGACCGGTCTACGGTTTCGGCTTTCGACTGGCTACCATGTTCGGCCGGATGCGAAGCAGAAGCCATTGCTTGGGTAGTTTGCTTGCGCTCGTCAAGGATTTCAGGGCGGCTTGGGGAGAGGGTGATTTAAGAGGCGTTAAGACGGCAGGGCAGGGGAGGGCTGCGGCGTCGTTCTCGGCTGGGCGCTTCGCCTGCGCAGCCGGCGGTGCGGCTCTGACGGTTCCTTTTGACAATGAGGAGCCGCGGACCGATTAGCGGTACCGGGCGAAAAGTAGATTAGAGAACCACGGTTTTGCGATCGACGAACCAATCGCCTTCATGCCTTGGGGACGCTGTGGTTTCCTGAGTTTCGACCGTCGTCGAACAGCGGGCCCCAGCGAGGGACGTTGGGCTTCGGCGCACGCGTCCAGAGGCCGTCCCGGCGCTGTGCCCTCATGGCTCCGGGGAATGGGCCCGTGCGGCGCCTGCGCTATGCGTTTGGGATCTGTGCCCGGGAGCTGTGTCCTCAGGGCTTCACGGCAAGAAGGCTAACGGCATTGGGACTATGTGCCATTTCGGCTTGGGCGCGGCGTACCCATGGAGTAGGGATCAACCCAGCTCCAAGAGTGCTCGCAATGCGCTTGCCTCTCCCGGCTCTTTGACGGGATAAGCCGTATAGAATTACCGTGCCGCTTCCTTCCGGCCAAGGACCTTGGCTGACGCAAGGCTCCACAGGGCATTCGACGATCCGAGGAACAGCGTATGGTTGGGCTCGAGCAGCGCGAGGCATGTATCGACCTGCCTGCGATGGAGGGCTTTCACTCCTGCCAAGTCTATCACCATTTCACGTGGCGGCGCTTCCGGTTGTGCCGCCGCCGCCAGGCCCGCCGTCTCCCTCGGAATTATGCGCGAAGCTGCAAAGGTGCCGCGCTTGGTGCGTGGCCGTGCCGCCTCTCCGGGGCCATCGATCGCGATGTCCTACTTTCTTACCGAAGGCACGGAGTGGACTTCGAACAGCGCTGGTTCGGCCCGCTTAACCTTGTCGACCGTTACGGACCACTTTCGGTCGGCGAAATCGCATCGTCGCGGGGAAGCGCGCACGCCGCTGTCGTTCAGGCAAAAGTGTCTCGGGATCGCCCGGCTTCGTTTCACTGGAAGCGGACGAAGCTGACCGTTGGCGACGAACGATCTACCTCACTGCAAGCGGCAAGGCGTTGGTCACGGCTCTACGACCCTTTTTGGCATCAGCGGCGCGAGCGATCGGTGATGAAGCAGGAAGTCTCGCCAAGGCGATCGATGGTCTCGATGCCGCGCTCGCCCGCGAAGCTTTTCTTGAACGGATCGCCGAGTGAAGCGCGCCGACAAACCGCTGTCGGGGGGTTAACCTTGGCCGCACTGAATTCAGCCCCGTGGGCCGGCGTCAGCAGATGGCCTTGTCTATGAGTTCATCGTCGACTGCCACTTGTCCATCGAGCATGAGCATGGCGAGACCGTGGACAAGCGCCCAGGCCTGTACCGCCTGAACCTCCGGCTTGCCGCCACCGCGCGCAGCGGCAGCGGCGGCGTTGGCCTGCAGTAGATCGTGCGCCTCGGAACCAAGGTCGCTCTTCACGCCGCCGACCAGAAGCGCTGGTGAGGCAAAGATGAGGCGGAAGAGTGCCGGATTGGCCAGCGCGAAGCGGACATAGGCACGGCCAGTTTCCCTGAAACCGGCGGCGCCGCCACCGACGGCCTCCGAGGCGGTCCGCTGCGCCGCGCCCAGCTGCGCAAGGCCCTCAAGCGCCAGGGCGGTCATCAGCGCTTCCTTGTCCGGGAAGTGGCGGTAGACCGAAGTGGCGCTCACCCCGACCGCACGTGCGAGTTCGCGAAGGGACAGCGAATCGGCATCGCGTTCGCCGAGCATCCGCAACCCTTCCGAGATCAGGCTTTGGCGCAGATCACCATGATGGTAAGGCTTTTTTTCGATGTTGACACTGTTACTATTTCTGCTCATGATAACAGCGTAAACATTGGAGGTGATCATGGGAAGCCCTATCGAAACCTTGATCCGCGATACCGTCGCCAAAGGGGTGGAAACACTCGCAGCCTTCAACCGCAAGCGATTGGCTGCGCCGGTTGACGGCAATCCATTCCTCACCGGTATTCACGCACCGATGAAGGAGGAATTGACGCTGCACGAACTGGCGGTGACGGGTACCATTCCGTCGGGTTTGAACGGTCGCTACCTGCGCATCGGACCCAATCCTGTCGAACCCGATCCGGCGTCCTATCATTGGTTCATCGGTGACGGCATGGTGCATGGTCTTGCCATCGGGGACGGCAAGGCTCTGTGGTATCGCAATCGCTGGATCCGTTCCACCGCCGTTGCCAAGGCGCTCGGGACGACACCTGCGCCGGGACCCCGGCACCGGTTCGATACGGTGAACACGAATGTGACCGAGATCGCCGGCCGAACGTTTGCGCTGGTGGAGGGCGGCAGTTTTCCCGTCGAACTAGGCGAGGATCTGGATGACCAGACCTACAATCCCTTCGACGGATCCTTGAAAGGCAGCTTCACCGCTCATCCCCATCGCGATCCCTGCACGGGCGAGAACCACGCGATCTGCTATGATGGCCGCGACCCGGGCACGATCCGCCATGTCGTGATCAGTGACGCCGGCACGGTCATTCGCGAAGAGCCGATTTCGGTGCAGCATGGGCCGATGATCCACGACTGCGCGATTACGAGGCGCTTTGTGGTAATCCTCGACTTGCCGGTCACCTTCTCCATGAAGACGCTAATCGAAGGTCATGGCTTCCCATACCGTTGGAATTCCAGTCATCAGGCCCGCGTGGGGCTTATGCCTCGCAGCGGCACCCAGGACGATATCATCTGGTGTCCAGTGGCCCCTGGCTACGCATTTCACGTCGCCAACGCGTATGACGCGCCCAGTGGTGAAGTCGTCATCGACCTGTGCGTCTACGAGAGCATGTTCGATGACGGCGCGGCAGGGCCGAGTTCGCGCTGCCGCGGCTTGGAGCGTTGGACGGTCGATCCGGCGAGCCGAAGCGTCAACGTTCAGACGCTGGACACCGCCGCGCAGGAGTTTCCGCGGATCGACGAGCGTTTCTTCGGCCAGCCTCACCGCTTCACCTGGAGCATCGCAACCCCGCAAATTCCGCACAGACAGTTCATCGGCGCCACCCGCATTCTCGCTCACGATGTCTTGACCGGTGACCATGAAGTCCACGACTTCGGCCCGGGCCGCTTCCCCGGCGAATTCGTCTTCGTTCCGCAGAGTGCCGAGGCGCCTGAAGGACACGGCTGGCTCATCGGCCTGGTCGTCGATCTGCCTAAAGAGAAGACGGATCTCGTGATTCTCGATGCCCGCCGTTTCGCCGAGCCGCCGGTTGCCAGCATTCATCTTCCGCATCGGATACCGCCAGGATTTCACGGTAACTGGATTGGCGAAGGCGCTGCGCAGTGAGCACCGCCTGTCCCCCAGATCGATCGAGCAGAGCCTCATGAACCGCACAAGAATTTCGGACTGGATCCGCCGCCGTGGGCCTGCATTCGCGCTCGACTGCGCGGTCAATATCGCGGCTCCGCTGGCGATCTATCATCAGACACGGGACCCCTGGGGCGAAATCAATGCCTTGCTGGTGTCCTCGATACCGCCGCTGCTATGGGGCATCGGCAGCTTCCTGCGCAGCCGCCGGGTCGATGCCCTTTCAGTGCTTGCAGTGGCCGGCATCGCCCTTTCGACCCTTGCCTATTTTGGGGGCGGATCGGCACAGATGCTGCAGCTGCGCGAGAAACTGGTGACGCTCGTAATCGCCCTTGCCTTCCTGGGCTCGGCGGCCATCGGCAAACCCCTGATCTATCCGCTTGCCCGCGCGACAATGGCGCGCCAATCGGAGCAGGCCCTGGCGGAATTCGATGCCAAGGGTAACGATGCATTGGTGCGCCGCACGGTGATGGTGATGACGCTGGTCTGGGGGATCGGCCTGCTGGCGGACTTTGCCGTCTCGGTGGCTCTGATCTATCTGCTCACGATCGAGCAGTACCTCGTGGTGGGACCGATCCTCGGCTATGTCGCGGTAGGGGGCATGATAATCTGGACGGTCCTTTACCGTCGTTCTCGTACCCGGCACGCCGATGCCGTTCGCGCCAAAGCGGCCGCCAGCGCAACCATGGACGATAACGATTGCCCTCAGCCAGAACCTACCTGACGCAGTTAGCCCCGTCCGCTCTGCTTTCAAACAAAGTCGGTTTCGACGGGGCTTGGGATCCGGGCGGCGTTCCAGGCGTGCGTGAACCTTGCAGGCGCTCGGGGCTTCCAACTCGGGGGCCACAATAGAGGAAATAAGCTTTCAAGGCCTGATACAGCCATGTCGCCGCCAAAATTCGGCACATTCGCAAACCAGAGAATATGGCCTTTGTACCGATATCGTCGCAGCAGATTGGGCTGGCCTATATGGTTGAAAGCGCAATTTTAGCCATCCAATAACCGAGACATGTGGCGCGTCGCAGTCGCACCGCGATTGCTCTGCGATTGCGCAGGTTTGCGTGACGTTACCCCCGTGAAGTGGAATTCGCAGGTAATCTTATTAAAATAGAATACTTATTCGGGCGTAGCTCGCGCTTCTGGCCGCCCATGCAAAAAATGCGTCCATGTCGACGTGGATAATTTTTCTGATGGCTGAATCGCCCATGGTGCGAGCGTATCACGATCAGAACAAATATCGAACAAAAGGAATCGGTTGGTAGGTCATCAAGGCATCTGCCTGGCCGTCGTTACACAGCTCTATCCACAGGCTTGTCCCGGAGCAGGTAGGTTCCTCGCATCGCAAACGCCTTGACCCTGCCGCCCGCCGAGTGAGAACATAGTGGGAACACAGCCTGATTCTCGAGATTGTCCATGCAGCCGGTATCACCATCGACCTTGCCCAGCCTCGAGCATCTGCGCACCCTGGCGTCTCCGCTTGCGGAGTTTCGCACGGTGCCGTTCGGCCTCGAGGATCTCGACGGCCGATTGATGGGCGCAGGCCTGCGCGCCGGCGCTCTGCACGAAGCTGCAGCGCTCACCTGCTCGCTTGTCGACGATGCTGCCGCCACCTTGTTTTTTGCGGGAATAGCAGCGCGTGAGGCTCGCTCTGCAGCGGCGCCGGTACTGTGGATCAGCTGCCGTAACGACCTTTATGCACCCGGCCTGGAACAGGCCGGACTTCGCGCGGCTGACGTCATCCATGCGCAGCCGCGCGATGAAGCTGCGCTGCTTGCCGTCGCCGAGGACGCGGTTCGGGACGGCACCCCGGCGGCGGTGGTTGCTGAGGCCAGCAAGGTATCGATGGTGGCGACGCGCCGCCTGCAGCTGGCGGCGGCAGAAGCCGATATCCCGGTGCTGCTGCTGCGGCGTCACCGCGGGCGTAACCGGGATCCGCTCGGCGAACCTTCGGCAGCCTGGACGCGCTGGCGCATTGCCAGTGCGCCGTCCGAGCGGCTCGGTGTCCCAGGCGTCGGCCGGCGCCGCTGGCTTGTCGAACTCGCCCGCCAGCGCGGCGGCGAGGGTTTTTCCCTGATCTTGGAGGGATGCGATGAGACGGGCCGTCTCGCTGTTCCTGCCGTACCTGGCCATCGAACGGCTGAGACGGCAGGACTGGTTCGCCGCTCCGCGGCCTGAACCCCGCGCGCTCCAGCTTCCCGTCGATGACAACCCCGGTGCCTGCTCTGTCCCGCGTGGCGGCGGGTGGCGGCCCGGTGCGCGCTGGGCGCGGGCAGAAGGGCAGGGCGGGGAGGGCGGACAGTCACGCACGCGCGGCGATGTCGTGCGGGAGATCGCCGCGTTGCCGCTGCACGCGCAGCCCCCCATGCGCGAGCTTGGCCGGCGCTCGGAAGCCGCCGAGCATCCCTTCAAGCGCCCGGCGCCCCCGTCGTCCGGCGAAGCCGTCATTGTTCCTTATGGCGCAGCGGAGCCGCTGGCACTCATCGGCAAGGTCGGCCGCCGGGACGAGATCGTCGCGGCGTGCCCGGCAGCGCGCGCGCTCGGGATTCGGGTCGGTATGGCTGCGACCCATGCCCGTGCCCTGGTCTCCGATCTCGATTTCCGCCCTGCCGAGCCGGGTGCCGACGCAGCGCTGCTCGATCGGCTCGCCTTGTTCGGGATCCGCCGGTGGTCGCCGATCGTCGCCGTCTCGCCGCCGGATGGCATCTGTCTGGATCTAACCGGCGCGGCGCACTTGCATGGCGGCGAGGCGCGCTTTTGCCGCCGGCTTCAGGCCTTCTGCCGCCGCGCCGGGTTCACGGCGCGGATCGCGATCGCTGATACCCTGGGTGCTGCCCATGCGCTCGCGCGCTACGGCCGCGAGGATATCATCATCTCCCCGCCGGGCGGCGTGCTGCGCGCCTTATCACCGCTGCCGGTGGCGGCGCTGCGGCTCGAGGAAACCGCGCTGGGTGCAGCGCGCAAGTTCGGGTTCGAGACGATCGCCGACCTGCTCCCTGTCGCGCGCGGTCCGCTTGCGCGACGCCTCGGCATGGCCGCGATCGAGCGGCTCGATCAGGCGCTGGGCGGCAAGGCGGAGCCGATCACGCCGCGCGAGGATGTCGTTGTTCCTGTGGTCGAGCGCCGCCTGCTCGAGCCTATCGGCACTGCCGAGGCGATCGCGCAGGTCATGCAGGACCTCTTGGCCGACATGGCCCAGCTGCTCCAAAGCAGGGGGCTTGGCGCCCGTTCACTGCGCCTGATCGCGCTGCGGATCGACGGCGGCGAGGAGACCGTCGCCATCGGCACCTCGCGGCCGACGCGCGAAGCCGCCCATCTGCTGCGCTTGCTGAAGCTCAGGATCGACCGCATCGATCCGGGGCTCGGCCTGGAACAGTTCAGGCTGCTTGCGCCGCATACCGAAGCGCTCGACGCGGAAAACCTTGGCGCCATCCTTACCGGTGAGACTACGCTGCGTGATCCGGCCCGGCTCGTTGACGTGGTGTCGGGCCGGATCGGCCCGGCAAGTGTATTCCGGTTCGCGCCTGCCGAGAGCCATGTCCCGGAGCGGGCGGTGAGGGCGGTAAACCCCATCGAGGCACCCGGAACTTGGCCGTCCTGGCAGCGGCCCGTACGCCTGTTCGCGCGGCCAGAACCTTTGCACCGGGTCATGGCGCTGATGCCCGATCAGCCGCCCCGCCGCTTCCAATGGCGCGGCCGCGCTTATAAGGTCGTGGCAGGGGACGGGCCCGAACGGATCCACGGTGAGTGGTGGCGCCGCGATGCCGAAGTCTGGGCCGTGCGTGACTACTACCGTGTCGAGGACGAGCATGGCGGGCGCTACTGGGTATTTCGCCGCGGCGACGGCATGGAGAGCAATACCGGCGATCTCACCTGGTGGATGCACGGGGTCTTCGCGTGAGCGACTATGTCGAACTCCAGGTACTCACGCATTTTTCGTTCCTGCGCGGAGCCTCAAGCCCGGACGAGCTGTTCTCTGCTGCGGCCATGCTCGGCTATCCGGCCTTGGGCGTTGCCGATCTCGGCAGCGTGGCGGGCGTGGTACGTGCCTGGGAAGCGGCGAAGGTCACCGGGGTGCGGCTGATAGCCGGCAGCCGGATTGATCTGAGCTGCGGGCGTAGCCTGCTGCTCTATCCGACCGACAAGCGCGCCTGGTCGCGCCTGACTCGCCTGCTCACCATTGGCAAGCGCCGGGCGGGCAAGGGCAAATGCCAGCTGCACTGGCACGACCTTGGAGCCTGGTCGCAAGGGATGATCGCCATCCTGCTTCCAGATGAAGCCGGCGAGCAGAATGCCGCTGCGCTGGCCGATCTGCGCCAGGTCTATGGCAAACGCGGCTACATGGCCCTGTCCCAGCGCCGCCGGCCCGATGATGCGCTGCGCATCGATGCCCTTGCGCGGCAGGCCACAGAAGCAGGCGTCCGGGCGGTGGTCACCGGCGATGTCCTCTACCACGCGCCGGACGCCCGCCTCCTGCAGGACGTGGTTACCGCGATCCGCCACGGCTGCATCGTCGACGAACTCGGCTATCGGCGGGAAGTCAACGCCGACCGCGCCCTCAAGTCCGCTGAAGAAATGGTCCGCCGCTTTGCCGCTTATCCTGAAGCCCTGCGCGCCAGCGTCGAGATCGCGGAGGCCTGCACCTTTGCGCTGAGCGAACTCACCTACAATTACCCGCAGGAGCGCCTGATCGACGGGCTGACCGCGCAGCAGGCGTTGGAGAAGATGGCGTACGAAGCGCTCCATGCCATGTTCGGCGGTGATCCGCCTTCCGCCTACCGGGACCAGATCGCTCATGAGCTGAAGCTCATTGCCGACCTGAACTACGCGCCCTATTTCCTGACGGTCCATGCGATCGTCAGCGAAGCCCGGCGGCGGGGGATACTCTGCCAGGGCCGGGGCTCTGCCGCCAATTCCTGCGTCTGCTTTGTGCTGGGGGTCACCTCAATCGACCCCATCAAGCACGAGCTGTTGTTCGAACGATTCGTTTCAGGCGAGCGGCGCGAGCCGCCCGACATCGACGTCGATTTCGAGCACGAGCGGCGCGAGGAGATCATCCAGTGGATCTTCGAGACCTACGGCCGCGACCGCGCGGCGCTCACGGCCGTCGTCACTCGGTTCCGTGCGCGCGGCGCCGTGCGCGATGTCGGCAAGGCGCTGGGGCTGCCGGAGGATCTGACCTCCTCGCTGGCAGGGCTGGTCTGGGGCTGGTCGGCCGAAGGCGTCGGCGAGAAGCAGGCGGCGGAACTCAACCTCGACATGTCGGACCGGCGGCTGCGCCTGACCCTTGATCTCGCCCGTCAGCTGATCGGCGTGCCGCGCCAGTCCAGCCAGCATCCCGGCGGGTTCGTTCTCACCCATGACCGGCTCGACGACCTGGTGCCGATCGAGCCTGCGGCCATGGCCGATCGCCAGATCATCGAGTGGGACAAGGATGACATCGATGCCTTGAAGATGATGAAGGTCGATGTCCTCGGCCTTGGCATGCTCGGCTGCATGAACCGCGCCTTCAACCTGCTCGGCGAGGCCAAGGGGATCCACATCGGCCTTGCCGATCTGCAGGGCGATGATCCGGACGTCTATGCCATGATCCAGAAGGGCGATACGCTCGGCATTTTTCAGATCGAGAGCCGCGCGCAGATGTCGATGCTGCCGCGCATGAAGCCGCAGCGCTTCTACGACCTCGTCATTCAGGTCGCCATCGTGCGGCCCGGTCCCATCCAGGGTGAGATGGTCCATCCCTACCTCCGCCGCCGCAGCGGGGAGGAACAGCCCGAGTATCCGCGTCCCGAGCTGCGTGCAGTGCTGGAGAAGACCCTTGGCGTACCCCTGTTCCAGGAGCAGGCGATGAAGGTTGCCATTGTCGGCGCCGGCTTCACCCCGGCAGAGGCCGACCAATTGCGCCGCGCGATGGCCACCTTCAAGCTGACCGGCGGCGTCTCGCATTTTTCCGAGAAGCTGATCGAGGGCATGGTTGGACGCGGTTATCCGCGCGATTTTGCCGAGCGCACCTTCCGCCAGCTTGAAGGCTTCGGCTCCTATGGTTTTCCCGAGAGCCATGCGGCGAGCTTCGCGAAGATCTCCTATGCCTCGAGCTGGATGAAGCATCACCATCCCGACGTCTTCTGCGCCGCGCTGATGAATGCGCAGCCCATGGGCTTCTATGCCCCGGCACAGATCATCACCGATGCCCGTCAGCACAGGGTGGAGGTACGGCCGGTTTGCATCAATGCCAGCCGGTGGGATTGCTCTTTGGAGGCTACGGATAGCCGGTACCATGCGGTGCGTCTAGGTCTGCGTCAGGTGCGCGGGCTTTCCAATGCGGACGGCGCGGCGATAGTCGCATCCCGCGGCCTCGCACCCTTCGAATCCGTCGAAGACCTCTGGCGCCGTTCGGGCGTGCCCCGTGCTGCGATCGAGAAGCTCGCCGATGCCGATGCCTTTCACGCCTTCGGCGCCGATCGCCGTCAGGGGCTGTGGAAGGTGAGGGGGCTTGGCGAAGCGCCTTTGCCGCTCTTCGTCGCTGCGGACCGGGCCGCGCAGGCGATCAGCGCCGAGGCGCAAGAGCCGGCAGTGGACCTGCGCCCGCTGGCAGATGGGCGTGAAGTGATCGAGGACTATCGCTCGCTGCAGCTGTCGCTGCGGGCGCACCCACTGACCTTCGTCCGCGATGAGCTCACGCGGCGCGGCGTGACCCGCTGCGCGGATCTTGTGAACATCCGCGACGGCCGCAGGGTTGAAGTTGCTGGGATCATCCTCGTGCGCCAGAAGCCGGGATCGGCCAAGGGGGTGCTGTTCATCACCATCGAGGACGAGACGGGCATCGCTAACGGCATTCTTTGGCCCGACCGCTTCGAAGCGCAGCGCCGCACGGTGATGTCCGCTTCGATGGTCGGGCTCAAGGGACAGGTCCAGAAGGAAGGCGAGGTGATCCACGTCATCTGTGACAGGATCGTCGATCACGGCGACCTCCTGCACCGCGTTGGTGAGATGTCTTTCCCGCACCGGACCGGCCGGGGTGACGGCGCGCGCCATGCCGGCAGCCCCGATCGCGGCGACCGGGCCTGGACCCCAAAACCGATGAACAGCTATTGGCCGCCTCATGCCGAAGGTCGCGACCCCGAAGAGGTCGTGCGGTTCAGGTCGCACGATTTCCATTGAACCCGTGGCTGCGCTTCCCAAACACCACCGCGTGATCATCGCGCTCTCGCTGCATATCCTGCGCGGCGGTGTCACGCGCTGCAGCGACGGCCGCGTCGACACAGTAGAGGTTCGCCTGGCGCTGAGATGTCTGCTTCCGCATTGCCGCGAGCGCTGGCCGCTCGAGCTCTACTGGGATGCTGCCAGCCAGGACAATGAAATCGGCAGGGCGCAGGGAGTGACGGCCGCCTTCAACGGGATTGTCCGCCAGCTGCGGCTAGCCGGGCGGTATGAAGAGAGCGGGCCGGCGTAGCGCGGCGTGGGAGCAATTCTTTGGCCGTTCCATTTGCCGGAAGCAGCGCCAGGTATAAGCTTGCCGGGCGGCTCGAGCTGGAGCGATCGATCAGGAGACATGCCATGTGCAACCGTGCCCGCTTCAAGGGAGAGCCGGAGACGCTGTGGGGATCGGTAGCTGCGCTCTTTGACGAGAGGCCGCGCGACAATCGCTTCGATCCGCAGGAGCTGAGGCCGAAGGGACGGGCCTACGTGATCCGCGAGCAGGGCGGCGTCCGAGGGTGGGACGTGATGGGCTGGGACGTTCTGGGCGGTCAGGGCGCCTGGCCGATGACGAATGTGCGTAATCTCGGCTTGCCGCAGTGGCAGCGGCTTGCCGCAGATCCGAAGAACCGCTGCGTCGTGCCGCTGACCGAGTTCTGTGAGTTTACCCCGGACAAGCATGATCTTGGCGACGGCAAGCCGCCGCTCAAAGGCGAGATGTGGTTTTCTGTGAAAGATCAGCCCGTGTTCGCGGTTGCGGGGTTTTGGCAACGGACGCAGATCGGGGGCAGCTTCGCGATGGTCACCTGCGACGCCAATGCGCTGGTCAGGCCGATCCATCCCAAGGCGATGATCACCATCCTGGAACCCGGGGACATCGATCTCTGGCTGCGCGGATCCTACGCTGAAATCGCGGCGCTGCAGCGGCCGTATGACGAGACGCGGATGACCGTGCGCGGGCCGGTTTTCCCTACACGGACGGATCAGCGTTGACGTACTGACTGACGCCACCGTCCCGATAGCCGCCCCGCCGCGGTTCTGGATCGGCAGGCGAACTGCGACCTGAAGCGAGTTTGCCGATTTTTTCCAATATCTTCTTTGGCCGACACGCGGGCTTCGCGCATCGTCCAGGATGGCGGCTCAGATGGGGGGCACCCCGAGGTCAGCCATTCGCCTTGTTCGCGTACAGATCCGTGGTGCGGATCAGCCGGTCTAGGATGCCCGGCTCGGAATAGGCATGACCTGCGCCTTCGATCAGATGGAAGTCGGCTTCGGGCCAGGCCTTGTGCAGCGCCCATGCGTAATGCGCGGGGCAGGGCATGTCGTAGCGCCCATGCACGATCGTCCCGGGAATAGCGCGAAGCTTATGCGCGCCGCGTAAGAGCTGATCAGGCTCGAGCCAGCAGTCATTCACGAAATAGTGGGTCTCCAGCCGGGCGAAGGCGAGCGCGAAATGTCCGTCGTCATGCTGCCGAGAGGTCGCAGCGTCGGGTAGGAGGGTAATGACTTCCCCTTCGAACAGACTCCACGCGCGCGCGGCCTCGATCTGCTCTTCCATCGAGCCCGTTGTCAGGCGCCGGTGGTAGGCGCGCAGAAGTTCGCCTCGCTCGGCCTCGGGGATCGGCGCCACCAGGCGCTCGTATTTGTCCGGAAACAGCTGTGACACACCGAACTGGTAAAACCAGTCGAGTTCAGCCCGGGAGCACATGTAGATGCCTCGCAGGACCAGTTCGCTCACCCGCTCAGGATGCGTTTGTGCGTACGCCAGCGAAAGCGTGGAGCCCCAGGAGCCGCCGAACACGAGCCATTGCTCGGCGCCCGCTAGCTCCCGCAGGCGTTCGATGTCTGCAACAAGGTGCCAGGTCGTGTTGGCATCGAGCGATGCATGCGGCGTCGACCGGCCGCAGCCTCGCTGGTCGAACAGGATGACATCGTAGAGGTCCGGATCGAACAATCCGCGATGCGCCGGCGAAATCCCGCCGCCGGGGCCGCCATGCACGAAGACCGCAGGCTTTGCGCCCGGCGTGCCGCACCGCTCATAATAGATGCTGTGGCCTTCGCCGGTGTCGAGCGTTCCGGAGGCATAGGGTTCGATCGGCGGATAGAGTGTGCGCAGCATGCCGCTCTTGTTGCCCACTTCTTCGGTGAATGGAAGCGGGGCTGCCGCGCCGATCCAAAAATCGCCTCGGACTGGCCTGATGCAGCCGGCGAAAGACGTCTGCACCAGATTGACACGGGACGGGTTTGCGATGTTCTGACTGCGCAGAGGATGAGAGCACTTTCGGCCAGCTCGCTGATTCTGTTGCCTCGGATGGCATCGCCGCTGCGCCAGTGTGCAATCCCGGTCTTTTGCTGAACAATCGTTGCCCGTGTCCGAAATTTGCGGTCACAAGCGATGTCGCTTATCCTCATCTTCACCAGGTCGCAGCCGCTGCGATCGCCGCAGCGCCTTGCGAATGACGACCTCGCCGGTCGCGCTGATACCGTGAACCTGAAAAAATGTTCTTGGCCAAATCGAGGCCGATCGTGCTAATTTCCATGGCGGGTGGCTCCTCTGCTCGGGTTGCATGACAGCAAACCCATCTTGGCACTTAGATGCCGCGAGCGGGAGCCATCCACCTCATCCGGTTACGGCAGCTGGCGGCCGGCTTGCGCTGTTCACAGCTTCTGGAAGGACTGCCCGAATCCGCGGAAAGCCGCCATTCGCTGGCGATAATCGCTTCTATAACCCATGGTCTGATTTATCGGTAAGTCCGCGCAATGGGCTTGTAGGACCGGAACTCTGCGGGACTCGTTGTGGAGTAAGGTGCATTCAGTCGGGCGCGAAAGCATTTCTCTTCTCGTTTTTGCTAAGCTAACAATGCGTCAGCCAATCGTTCGCCTTGGCGTTTCAGCTCCCACTTGCTCACGACAGCTGTCGCGATGGCATTGCCCAGCACGTTGGTGGCGGTACGGCCCATGTCCATAAAGTGATCGACGGCAAGGATGAAGGCGATCCCTTCCACAGGCAGGTCGAACTGCCCCAATGTGGCCGCCACGACGACCAGCGATGCGCGGGGTACGGCGGCGATTCCTTTGCTGGTCACCATGAGCACCAGCAGGATCGTGATCTGCGTCATGATCGGCAGGTAGATGCCGTAAGCCTGCGCGATGAACAGCGTAGCGAATGTGGCATACATCATCGAACCGTCGAGGTTGAAGCTGTACCCCAGTGGCAGGATGAAGCTGTAGATACGCCGGGGCACGCCGAACCGGTCAAGCTGCTCCAGCATCTTGGGGTAGGCGGCCTCTGACGACGCGGTGGAGAAAGCCAGCAGTACCGGTTCGCGCACATGGCGCAGCAGAACAAATATCTGCCGTCCCAGAAACAGACTGCCCGCGCAGATCAGCAGAAGCCATAGCGAACCCAGCGCAAGGTAGAACGATCCGACAAGCTTACCGAACGTGGCCAGCACGCCGATCCCCTCGCTAGTCACCGCCGCCGCCAATGCGCCGAATACGGCCAGCGGGGCCATCTGCATGACATAACCGGTGACGGTCAGCATCATCTTCACCATCGCTTCGATCAGTATGACGATGGGTTTGCCATCCTCTCCGATCGCGGTGAGGGCTAAGCCCACGAAGATCGAGAAGACGACGATCTGCAGGATCGAGTTCTCCGCCATCGCTCCCACCATGGACGTGGGGAAGACGTGCAACACGAAGTCGCGGAAGTTCAGCGCCTGCGCATCGACCGCCGCCGCGCCGCCGGTGCGGACCAGATGCAGCCCTTCGCCTGGAGCCAGCAGGTTCACCAAAGCAAGGCCCAGCGCAAGCGAAAGCAGGCTGGCGGTCAGGAACCACGCCATTGCCCGCCCGCCTATGCGGCCCAGCGCCGTGCTGTCCCCCATATGGGTCATGCCTGCCACCAGTGTCGAAAACACCAGCGGGGCGACGATCATCTTGATCAGATGCAGGAACACATCGGCAAGAAGGTGGAAGTAGCTCGCGACCTCCTTTGCTGTTTCAGGCGTGTCGCCGACAAGCTGGTTTGCGGCAAATCCCGCGCAGACGCCGGAAACCATCCCGGCGACGATGAAGGTCGTCAGGCGACGTGACATAGGCAATTCTCTTCGGAAGGGGGAGTAGTCAGGACCGAAAAAGGACCCGGTTCCGCCGGAGGGGCGAAACCGGGTTCAGGATGGGTCCGGTCAGTTCTTTGCGGCAGGGGCCTTGCGGTAATCCAGCGAAGGCGCCTTATCGCCAAGCAGGGAGTGGTAGACGAAGTCCGCACCACGTCGTTCGTCCAGTTCCTTCTTCGCGGCTGCCAGCGTTTCGGGGCTTTGGAACAACTGCGCCGCAGTCAGCGCCAGCGTTTTGCTGGCGACCTCTGCACCTTTGGTGCCGATGCTGGTGCCGCTGGCGGCAACGGCCTGCCAGCTGTGCGGCGGCGTGCCGGGAACCCAGGTGCCCGTCGAAAGACCCGCGGTGGGTGTGGTGTAGCTGACGTCGCCCACATCAGTGGAGGCTGACATAATCTCGCCGCTCGAATAAGGCGCGACGCCTGATACCTGCTTACGGCCACCCTTGGGCAGCGTAGTGGCGATCTTGTCGATGAACGCCTGTTCCTCGGCCGTGTATGTAGGCAGCGGAACCTGCTTCAGGTTGTCGTACATCATGTGGCCCAGCGTATCGTTGGGTAACAGATCGAAGGTGCCGCCGATCTGATCGTATTCCACGGTGGTGCCCGTGCCCAGCGCAGCGCCTTCAGCGGCCTTCTTCACGCGCTCCATGATGTCGGCGACCTGCTGCTGGTCGGGGTGGCGCACGTAGTAGTAGACCTCTGCCGTATCCGGCACGACGTTGGGCGCCTTGCCGCCATCGGTGATAACGTAGTGAATGCGGGTTTCCTGCGGAACGTGTTCGCGCATCATGTTGACCATGTTGTCCATCGCCTCCACCCCATCGAGAGCGGAGCGGCCACGCTCGGGCGCCGCGGCGGCGTGGGAGGCGAGGCCGTGGAAGCGGAACTTGGCGCTGACGTTGGCGAGGGCATGACCCTGCATCGCGCTATAGCCGTCACCGGCATGCCAGTGCAGCATGGCGGAGACGTCCTTGGTAAGCCCCGAACGAACGAGGAAGACCTTGCCCGAGCCACCTTCTTCGGCAGGTGCACCGTAGACTCGCAATTCGCCCTTGATGCCGTGAGCGACCATCCAGTTCTTGGTGGCGATGGCGGCGGCCACCGAAGCCGCACCGAACAGGTTGTGGCCGCAGGCATGACCGGCAATGCCGTCGATCACGCGGCGCTCCGGCTCTGCTGCTTGTGCGAGCCCAGGAAGGGCGTCGTACTCGGCCAGAATGCCGATTACCGGTCCGTCCCCGTTCCTGTAGCTGGCGATGAAGGCGGTTGGCATCCCGGCGACCCCGGCAGCCACCTTGAAACCGGCAGCCTTTAGGTCCTTTTGCAACAGGCCGGAGCTTTTCGTCTCCTGAAACCCGACTTCGGCCCACGACCAGATCTGAAGCGCATTGCGCGCCATTGCGGGCGATCCGCGATCAACTTCGGCAAGGATCTCCTTGCGATCGGCATCGGCGAGCGGCTCGGCCAGAGCGGGGGTGGGGGCCAGAAGTGCGGAAAAAGAAAACAAAACGGTGCGAAGGCGGGATCTCATCGGGCAACATCCTCGTCGAAAAGGCACATCGAAAGAGTGCCTGCGCGTATCTCAGGCGATCCGCGCAGGCCGGTAGGGGATCAGCGCTTGCCGAACGACACGCGCAACTGGGCACCGAACACGCGCGGCTCGTTGTAGACGAGCGTGGTTGAAGTCACCGAAGGCGTGACGACGCCACCGGCAGCAGCATAAGTGACGTCGAACAGGTTGCGCACGAAGAATCCGAGGTCGATACCGCGATCCTCGATATTGTTGAAGTCCAGCTTGAGGTTGACGGTGTCATAAGCCTTCTGGATGCCGTTGGTGTCCAGCGGACGCTCCACGTACCAGACCTTGGTGCTGTGGAACCAGTTGGCGTTGAACACCATTTCCGCGAAGTCGCCAAGATAGGTCGCGTAACGTGCGCCGCCGCCGATCGTCCACTTGGGTGTGTACGAGAACTTGTTGTTCACCGGGTTGGTGCCCAGCAACGGAATGAAAGCGGCCGGTGCGTCGTACTCGTCGTACTTGGCGTCGGTGTAGGCGCCGAACCCGGACAGGGTGAAACCGCTCGTCGGCGTGATCGAAAAGTCGAACTCGGTGCCTTTGATCGTTGCCTTGGCGGCATTGATGATCAGGCTGCTGGGGTCGTTGGCGGAATTGCCGTCTCCATCGAAGTCGGCACCGGGGAAGATCGAGCGCTGGATGTTGTTGTACTTGCTGGTATAGGCCGCGATGTTGAACCGGCCCTTCACTCTGCCCAATTCCCAGCTGCTCTTGATGCCCGCTTCGTAGTCGGTGACCTTCTCGGGCTGGAACGTCTCGAAACCGTCGAAGTAGGGCGACATGCCGCTCTGGTTGAAGCCAGCCGAGCGGTAGCCGCGACGGTTGGTGATGTAGAGGAACAGGTCGTCGTTAACCTTGTAGTCGAAGCCCAGGGTCCAGGTCGGTGCCTTGGAGCTCTCGGAACCGGTCTTGCCGCCGCGCGAGGCGCAAGCATCAGGGCCGATGCGATCCGCCGTGTCCAATGCCGCGACCGAGCAGCCGCTGGACTTGTCCCATGTGTAGCGGAAGCCGCCGTTGAAACGCAGACCTTCTGCGAAACCGCCGAAGGCATAGCCGATCTGGCCGAACAGCGCCTTGCTGGTCGATGTGTTGTAGTTCTCGTTGTAGGTGAAGGTCCTGCCCGGGATCACGGCCGAATAGGTCGCGCTGCCGTTCACCCCGGTCGGGTCGCTCTTAAGGTAGAAGGCGCCGACGATCCAATCCAGACGATCGTTCAGCAAGGAGCCGAGGATCTGGAACTCGTCGGAAATCTGCTCGACGTCGGTATTGGAAACGCCATCGTAAAGGCGCAGGTATGTCCCATCCATGTCGCGAGCCGCCGAAATCTTGCTGCGGCGATAGCCGAAGATGTTCTTGAACGTGACTTTGCCCACTTCCAGTTCGGTAGTGTTGGCAACGCCCCAGAATGTGCGGTGCGAATAGGGATCGATGCTGGTGCTGACGTCGCGAACGCCTGCCGCCTGTTGCTCGGCTAAGGCGATGTCGATGTCGCAACCGGCAACGCCGCAGTCGAAGTAAGGACGGTTCGCAGCCGTACGGGCAGTGCCGCCGCCACTAACGGCAGGGTTCGGGTAGACGCCGTTGAGCACGGTGCCAGTGCCGTTTTCACGCGCACGATACCAGTCAAACACGGTTGTGTTCTTCAGGCCATCGATCAGCTCCAGCAGCAGAGAAGCGCGAAAGGCGTCGTTGTGGCGATCGTCGAGGTCGCCGCCCGCGCCATGGTTCTTGGTGTAGCCGTCACGGCGGGCGATCTGGCCCGCGACGCGCAGTGCCACGCGGTCGGCGACGATCGGCAGGTTCACCGCCCCCTCGAACGTCGTCTCGTTGTAAGACCCGAGCGTGGCCTGCCCGTAGCCTTCCAGATCGTGACTGGGCGCGACGGGGTAGAGCAGCAGCGCGCCGCCGGTGGTGTTGCGGCCGAACAGAGTGCCCTGCGGGCCCTTCAGAACCTGGATCGAGCTGATGTCGAAGGTCGGCACGATGCTGCCTTCGTTGGACAGCGGCACGTCGGCGAAGTAGGTCACGACCGACGGCGCGGAGGCGCCTGCGGTTGCGCGGCGCTGACCGCGAATGACGATGGACGGCGTATCGCGCGATGTCTGCGGCGCGACGTTGAGGCCCGGCGTCGTGTAGGTTAGGTCCTGCGTGCTGACGACGGCCTTCTCGCGCAGCATTTCGGCATTGAACGCAGTGACCGACACAGGAACGGTCTGGGCGCTTTCCTCGCGGCGGCGCGCGGTGACGACGATGTCGCCGCCGGGCTGATCGAGCGATTGTGCCTGAACTGCCGAGGGGGCCTGTTCTTCCGACTGGGCAGCGGCGGTAGTGGCGGTGGCGAGGACGGTGGACGCGAGAAGCAGAGCCGAAAGGCTGCGACAGGTCATTTTTTTGTTACCCCATGTTATGTCGACCTGTCCCTGATCGCAGGCCGGTATCTGCAAGACGCAGCCGATCGCAGATCATTCGTTTCGCCCGAAAAAATATTCCGGGTGACGGCGATGGCGGCCCAAGGCTAAGAAGGCCGGGCATTTGTCAGGGAAGGCCGGACTCATTTTTACGCTGCGCAGGACATCGCCGAACAGGCAGGAGCAGGCTCGGTCCCATGCTCTGGACTTGTCTGCGCACGTGCCCGCATTGCGCCGGTACATCGCCAAGAGGGCGCAGCCGGGGGATGTCGACGATCTCGTGCAGGACGTGCTGGTGCGGATGCACGTGCGTGGACAGGCCGATCCCATTGCCAATGTGGAAGGCTATCTGTTTCAGGTCGCGGCCAGCGTTCTGACTGATCGTGCCCGCCGCGACACCGTGCGCCATCGCAGCGCCCATCACGAAATGACCGAAGCCTTCCACCCCGTCGACGAACTGACGCCGGAGCGTTTGCTGCGCGGGCGCGAGGATGTTGGGCGGCTGGCCAACGCCCTTGAGGAAATGCCCGAGATGACGCGCGATGCTTTCGTGCTCCATCGGTTCGAGGAAATGTCCTACGACGCGATCGGGGAGCATCTTGGCATATCGACCAGCGCGGTGGGGCGCCACATCATGAAGGCGGTGCGCTTTCTGGCGGCGAGGGACCTGCCATGACCAAGGCGGTAGACCCACGGCCTTTCGATGCGCATGCGCTGGAAAAGATCGATTCCCCCGAAGCGACGGCAGCGGCCTATTTCAGCGTTTTTCGTTCGCCGCGTGCGACGGAACGAGATTACGAAGACTTTGAAAGCTGGCACGCCCGTGACGAGGCGAACCGCGTCGCCTGGGCCAGCGTGGAACGGACTTGGGAAGGCTCTGCGGCGATGCGGACAGAAGCCCGCATTCTTGAGATCCGCGAACGTGCTCTGGCTAACCGCCGTGGCCGCAAGGCATGGGTGCGTCCGGCAATGGCGGCCTGTTTGGCGCTTGCGATGGTCAGCGGCGCGGTGGCTGTCCAGCGGCACCGCGAAGCCTCCGCTCCAGTGGCGCAGGCGGTTGCCGACAGCCGTGTGATCTCCACAGGCATAGGGCAGCAGAGCACCTTCCGCATGACCGATGGCTCTGTGATCACCGCGAATACTGCCACGGCGCTGACTGTGGCGGAAAGCGACACGCGCCGCAGCACCACGATCCGCGAAGGCGAGGCATTCTTCGAAGTCGCCAAAAACCCACGCAAGCCATTCACGGTCACGGCCGGCGGAGTGACGGTGACCGCGCTGGGCACTCAGTTCGCAGTTCGCACAGTCGAGGGCCGGGTGGATGTGACGCTGGCCCAGGGACAGGTCCGCGTTGATATGCCCGCAGCCGACGGCCGCGCCGCGCAGTCGACGGTGCTGGAGCCCGGTCAGGAACTGGTTTGGAACGGTCGCAGCTATCGGACCGCAGCGGCGGAGGTGGAGCGGCGGCTTGCCTGGCGTAGCGGCGTCATCGCCTTCGACCGCGTACCGCTGGCGCAGGCCGTGGCGGAGGTCAATCGCTACAGTCCGCAAGAGATCATCGTCTCGAGTCCGGCGATTGCAAGCCATCCGATCAGCGGCACGTTCCGCATCGGCGTGACACGCGGATTCCTTCAGAGTCTGGAACTGGCCGGGGTGGCGCGCGTGGAGAACGAAAGCGCAACCCGCGCGGAACTTGTGGCGCCGTAAATCGCGTTTTCAGTCGAAATTGTAGCGAATACGGACCCCGATTGTGCGTGGCGGCCCCGGAATGATCGTCGCGGCGGTATAGGCCGGGTTCAACGTTCCGCCTCCGCTGGCGTAGAAGCGGTCCGTCAGATTGCGGCCCCAAAGCTCGAACTCGACCGGAATTCCGCCGGGTCTGCGCCAAGTCACGCTGGCGCCCAGCAGTCCATAGGCGGATTGGCGGGCAAAGGCTTCGGTTGGTCGCTCGGTCAGACGGACGCTGCTGACGTAGGCATAATCGGCGCTTAGCCCCAGGTTGCCAAGCGCTCCCGGCAGCGCGATTTCGCGCGACAGGGCCAGCGCCCCACTGAAGGTCGGCGTGTAGGTAAACCGGTTGTTCAAGGGGTCACCACCCAGCAATGCGGTCAGCACAGAAGGCGCATCGATCCGGGTGTAACGCGGATCGATCCACGATCCGGTCAGTGTCAGATGAGTCCGCGCCCCAAGATCGAGTGAAAAATCAACGTCCAGCCCCACAATCTGGGCCTTAGCGCTATTGATGTAAAGAGTCAGCGGATCGGTCGCCAGATCGTGATCGCCATCGAAATTTACGTCGGGAAACAGTGCGCGCTGCACGTCGTCATAGAGGCCAAGGTAGCCCGCCACTGCATAAGAACCGGTGATTCCCGCGACATTGATGCGTCCTTTCGCCCCCAGTTCGAAGTCCGTCAGCGTTTCTGGCTTAAAGGTCTGAAAAACCTTCAGCGTCCCACCCAGCGCCGGCGTGTTGTACCCTCCGGACCGGAAAGCGCGCCGACTGGTAAGGTAGACGCTGTGGTCCCCAATCCTGCGGGTCAGGGCCAAAGTCCAGGTCAATCGGCCCGACCGCGCCTGTGCGCTGGTGCCCCAGTTGGCCAGGCATTCCGGTTCGGACAGCGGCGCAACGGTGGCGGATCGCAAGGCGCAGCCGCTGCTGCGCTCCCCCGTGTAGCGCAGGCCCACATCGGCGGTGGTATGTGCCGCTATCGGCAGGGTGAGCTGCCCGAACAAAGCAGCGCTGCGGAACGTCTGGTAGCTGACCGCGTGCGACGGCGGATTGTCGGGCCGGGTCAAGCGGGAGACGCTTTGCACTACCGGCCCGTCCGGCGCGCTTTCCAGATAGAAAACTCCGGCGATGTAGCGCAGTTTTCCGGCATGGCCCTGAACTTGCAGTTCTTCGGTCCATTGCCGCAATTGTGCGGAACTTACGGAATCGTAGATCGGCAGCGGTGTCCCGTCGCCGTCAAGGGCATAGTTCACGCGGGTGGTGCGAAGGCCGACGATGTTGCGGACCAGAAGATCGCCGTCGCCGAATTCCGTCACGTTGCCGATGCCTCGGAATCGGCGCTGGAATTGCGGAGATACGCTAGACTGCGACGTCCGCCGCGCCAGCGTTTTCTGCAAATCGAGGTAACTGTCGATGTCGCAGGCTCCGGCGCCGCAGTCGAAGTAAGGCGCGTTCTGCGCATTGCGCACGCTGCCGCCGCTGTAGACCCCGGTGAGGATCAGCGCAGCGCCCATCTCGTCGGCGTTCAACAGATCTAATGTCGTCGTCGAGCGTAACGGACCATCGGGATCGAACCCCAGTATGGCCCGCATCGCATCGCTATGGACAGTGTCGGTGCGCTCACCGGAATGCAGCCGCGTATAGCCACTCCGCCGAACCCGCTGGCCGGAGACGCGCAGGGTCAAGCTTTGTGTGATAGGCACTTCAACGGCGCCTTCCAGCCGGTTCAGCCCGTAATTTCCCCCCTCACCCTCGATATAGGACGGCACACCAGAGCCCGGCTGCACTGATCGCAGCAAGACTGCACCGCTTGTCGCATTGCGACCGAATAGAGTACCTTGCGGACCGCGCAGAACTTCTGCCGATGCCATATCGAATAAAGGCGAAAGCGCGGCCTGATTGGGCAAGGGCACTTCGTCCTGATAGACAACAAGGGGCAGGCGATTTTCGTCGCTAATCGACCGGCGCTGGCCGCGCATCACCAGAAGCGGGGTGGCGCTGCTGGTCTGCCCGGTGGCGACGAAACCGGGGGTGATGCGCGCCAGATCGGCCAGCGTTCGCACAGCCCCCCTTTCCAGCGCCGTACGATTGAGGTGGTTGACCAGCAGCGGCACGTCAAGATCGCGCTCCGGGCGGCGGCGGGCGGAAACGAGGATTTCCGGTGCATTCTCGACCGGAAGCGAGGACACCCGCGGTGTTTTACGAATGCTTGGCTGGGCTTTGACGATCAGATAGACGCCGGGTGCCACGGCGCGGACGGACAGCCCCATGCCTTGGATCATCCGGGCCAGCGCTTCACCCGCCGAAACGCGGCCATGTACGGCGTTTGTGCGCTGCCGTTCCGCTCCCGGCGCGTTTAGCAAGACTTCGACTGCAGCTTGCCGCCCCAGGATGGCGATTGCGTTGGACAAGGGCTGCGCTGGAACGTCCAGTTCTGGCGCTTGCGTTCGCGCACCGACACTCGACGAAGTAAGAACTGCGACCGCACCGATGGCTTCCGCGATGCAAGCACGCAATCGATGTCTTCCCAGTAACTGAAATATGAATTTCCCTGTTGGCGCGAAGCTATCGGGATTAGCGTCTTGCTTCAAGGGGACGCCAAAGCCGCTGGAAAATATTCATGTTAGTTTTCTGAATGGTTTGTCCGACCGCATAATCCATTGGCAGAAATCGCCTGGCGGCCGTTGGAGTGATCGCTCTCGGAAAAGACTGTCGTTCGCGATCACAGTCACGAATGGCGGCTTTGTCCCAAGCCAAGCTTGTGTCCACCCATTGCTGCCGTTAACGCTGGAAATTCCGAGGCGCCGTTCCGGCCCGTCGGCTTTTGTGGCAGAGCGCGATCTAATCTCGGCGTTTCCCTGTCAGGCGAAACGTCTAAATCTCACAGGAGCCGCCTAAGGCCTGCATGAAGCCAGCTGGCTGCAGCTGTTCTAGCTGGGGACTTCGATCGATCGTCCTCATGTAATCCACTCGACAGGCTGAGGCGCACGCGCGAAGCTATGGGCATGGATTTCATGAAAATCATCGAGTCGCTCGATGAAGCCCTCTACAGCGTCATGAGCTGGCTAATTTTCTATCCAATAACCCTTTGGCGAACGATCGTCCAACCTCAGAGTATGATGGACTATGCTCATCGCGAAGTCTCTGATCGGCCGGAAGAGCAGTATGACGACGCGATCCGTCCACCTCTTTTCTTGTTTCTGACGTTGCTCATTTCGCACGGGCTCGAAGTTGCAACGGTTGCTCGCAACCCAATTCTATCTGACACGCGCGGCTTGGCGGCTTTGGTCGACAGCGACCTGGGGTTGCTGACGCTCAGGATGCTGCTGTTCAGCCTATTTCCGTTAATGATGGCGGTCCGCCTCTTGCGTCGCCAGCACAGACGCTTGAACCAAGCGAGCCTGCGCCGTCCCTTTTACGCGCAGTGCTACACGGCGTCCCCGTTCGCATTGATGCTGGGGATAGGCACTTTGGCACCGAATCTGCCGTTAGCAGGCACGCGTATCATTTCGGCCGGAGTGATTGGTGCTGGTACCCTATGGTATTTCGTTACCCAGGCCCGCTGGTTCGCACGAAAATTGGACGTGCCGTTTCTCGTCGGCGTCGGCGACGCTTGCGTTGCTTCCCTCTGCAGCATCGCCTTGTTCGTACTCGCCGCAATCATCGTCCACTAGCCGAGGCCTAGCCTATTGTAGGCAGCTCTGACGTTCTGGCAGGGAAGTGGTAGAACTGCGATGCATGTGACAATCTCGGCGGCGTCCGCATTGGTCGTAATGGTTGCGGAGTACAATGCCGCGGAAGTGCTTGATGCGGTTGAAGAACCGCTCGACGAGATTGCGTTGGCGATAGACCCAGCCCGAGAAGGGGAAGCGTTGCTTGCGATTGGAGCGCGGGGGGATGTTTGCCCAAGCGTTCTTACTGGCGGCGGCTTCACGGATGGCATTGCTGTCATATCCATTATCGGCCAGCAATGTAGCGCCTTCAGGCATGGCCTTAAGTAGGGCTTCGGCTTCCTGGCTGTCGTGGACCTGTCCGCCGGTCAGTCGCAGAGCAACGGGACGGCCGTCAGCATCAACGAGGGCATGGATCTTGCTCGTGAGGCCGCCTCGGGAACGTCCCATGCCGCGATCACTGGCTCCCCTTTTTTACCCGTCGCACCATGCTGGTGGACGCGGACACAGGTGGAGTCGATCATTACAATTTCACCCTCAAAGGCGGCGGAAACCGTAGCGAGCAGTCGATCCCACACCCCGGCCGTGCGCCAGCGGACGAACCGGTCGTAGCAGGTCGTCGGAGGGCCATAGCGCTCGGGTATCTCCGCCCGAGGCGAGCCGGTGCGGAACCGCCAGAGAATACCGTTCAAAACCCGCCGATCATCAACACGAGGAACCCCGCGCGGTTTGTTCGGCAGAAGTGGCCCGATGATCGCCCATTCCCTATCGGTAAGTTCGTATCGCCGCCGTGTCATCAAGCCTCCATCTCAATGGAGACGCTGGATCACGTCAGCCTCAAAACCTCAATCATTTCGAACCTGGCTTAGGTCAGCCGCTCCATTCGTCCGTTCGAGAAGTAGCCGATCCTTCTATCGCTAAGTTCCCCGCGCACGCGCGATGAGAGCGTAAGGCCTTCGTCGTCCAATAAGGCCACGTCGTTGTCGGGAAACCCTGCAAAATGGGCCTCCTCATACTTTCGCTGCCTAGCAGCTATATCCGCAGCCAGTTGTGCAGACAGGCCTATGGCATCGGGCGCGACATATCCGCCCGCGACCGCATCACGCACGCCCGTACCCGAAAGCATGCCATCAATAAGAAGGTCAGTCGTCATTGGGCCAAGCTAGCTCGCCGCCGATTGAGCAACCTCACGTATGGAAATTGAATCGGGTTGGGATCACGCATCCCGGCATTCCCATTTGATGTAGGCCTTGTTGTCGCAGGCCCATGTTTCGTCGATTTCGACGAGAACGGCGGAGACGAGGCGCAGAAGCGCCTCGTCGTTGGGGAAGACCCTGACCTTGACGGTACGGCGCTTGAGTTCCTGCTGGACGGCGCGCTCGATCGGGTTGGAGGTGCGCAGGCGCCGGCGAT